>Ga0116231_10000672_pt1 | contig 62815 bp, 43 predicted proteins | sample S1TSphgellanicum_2_FD_89695 | JGI IMG/M metagenome (GOLD analysis project Ga0116231, IMG submission 89695) | Host-associated microbial communities from peat moss isolated from Minnesota, USA - S1T2_Fd - Sphagnum magellanicum MG | ecosystem: Host-associated > Plants > Peat moss > Unclassified... | reverse complement strand
AGGCCCGTGTGAGTGAGTAAGCTTGTCAATTCTTCCTAGTCTTTCCCGGGACTTCTAGCACGCCCCTCTCACCCCCTCTAGTGCTAGAAGTCGGGATCGTGCTCCAAGTTCCAACTCCTTCCGAATTGCCGCATACTTGGACCCTCAAGTGGGTCTACGAGGAACTTGTGAGTGCGACAGGGTTTTTCCCATCTTTTAATCCTTGGGGGTGTCACATTACATTTGTAGCTAGCCCTTGGATTTTATGGGAATTCATCGTCTTCATTATGTTCATGGGGGGGGGAGGACAATTTTGCATGATGTTCTATAAGATGCGAGATTTCATGTTTTGTAAAAGTAGACCCATGTCCTTGTCTTTTAGTTTTTGCATTGTTGAATCAACATTGTATTATTAGTTGATGGTGTTTGCAAATTGGTAAACATTGTTATTGTTGATCCCATTCGAGTTGATTTGGTTTCATAGGCTATTTTGTTTCATGGGGTTGTTGTGATAATCACAACTTTGATGAAAGATGATCTTTGTCACGATAGATTTTTGATGAACATGTTTCTCCCCCTAGTTGTAGAGGTTTTCAAATGTTTACACCAACATGTGAACAAGGATTTTCATTGATGTGCCAACATGGCATGAGGAGCAAAAGGGATTAAAGGCCCTCCATTTTCAATTTTGTGTGCATTTTATAAGTAGGAGGTGTCATTTGCATTATAACAGAGTGCACATGTGATTTCTATTTTAAAACATGCTATTTGAGATGAGTCATCTAGGTTAGGCATCCTTTCAAGAGGTCTTCCCTTTTCCTTATTTGATATGCTTCTTTGCAACAAGAGAGGGGATTCAAGAACTTGATGTTCCCCTTGTGGGTTGCCCTCTTAGGTTGATTCATTTGTCTTCTTTGATGTGGGTCCTTCCATTTTGTTCCTTGTTTTCCCCTGTTTTGGGTGCTTTGGTTATTTTCTGGTTGTCAGGGTTTCATCATCGTCTACACATTGCTATCCACAAAATAATGAAATCTTATGAAATATGGGTATAAACATTGAATCTCAATCTTAACTGCACAAGGTTCGAGAGTATTTATAGCTGCAGTGCACAAAACAGTCGCGGTGATTGGTTGAATACACCTAGTTGAATACACGTAGGAACAACAGGACAGGTTCAAACTCAAATTAGCATCACTTTGCTGCTAAATTGAGTTTCAGTCCCCCTTCAAGCTCACTGTAGTTTTTCCTCTGCTTTTTACAAATCTCACCCCCTTTTTGGCCACAAACAGGGGGTACTGGTGCTGATGTGTTTTACTTTCTTTGCATATATATATATATATCTATTAAAATGTTCCCATTAAAAAAAAAATAGGATCAAGGCAATTCTTCAAAAAATTTCTGATTTAAAATAAAAGGATAATGAATTTCTTTAAAGCTCAAGTAAGAAAATGAACTGAAAATTCTCATGCACAAAAAAGAAAGAAAAAGAAGTGAGAAGTGAACAACATTGCTATGTTCTCCAGGCTTACTTATAATTTCATTCAATTCATTTCACACTCCAATTATTTAACAGTGATACACAATTCTACCAGCAATCATAAATTGAATCAAATATGCCATTAAAAAAAAATTAAAGCTGTGAGGGGAAGTGACTTTGCATCCCTGTAAGATTTGAGATACAATTTCAGCTTAAATTGTGAACTAATTTGTGCATGACAATTGGAGAACTAGATATATAGCCTTACTCTCTACAATGCTTCTCTTACTGTATAAGGTAAAGTCCGAGAGTGAGGGCATTCCCAAAATCACATGCCTGAGACAAGAAGGGCAAGCATGAACCAGCACCAACCAGGCACCATCCAAGAGATGCTTGTTATGACTCAGTTGTGGATTAACCTTGACAAAGTTGATATCTGGTTTGACGAGAGGAACCCATTCTGTGATGTATGTACTTCTCGCAGAATGGGTTACCAAGGTGAAACCGTATATTAACTTAGGTTATACCATTTTTTTAATACAAATGACACAAGGTTTTCTGCCTCGGTACTCTTTTTAGGCTTCTTTTCTCAATTGATTTCATTCTGCATCCCAAATCACTAAGCATATCACATAGTTCCATTTACCTTTCACATCTTATTTGAGCTTATGAAAAGCTAATTTATGGGTGATAATTGGATATACCTAACCAGTGTTTTTTCTGGTGAACTTTTTGCTTTCCTGGCAACACAAAGAAAGTGGAGGTGTGAATTACATACAAAGGAACTTTTATAATTGTTTTAAAAGCACCCCAGTCATCACATTATGAGGGAAAAAAGGTTCTGAAGTCAGCATATTTAGACAATAGGTTTCAACAAATTTGTCCCCAAAATAGAACAGGATCCCTAAATTTTTCTACTTATTTTCTTAGGATGTCCACATGGAAGGAAGAAGTCTGTTCTGTTGCGAGAGGCAGATCTGCCCCTGGTCTTCCTTCCACAAACCCTGGCATTCAGAAAATCTAGACTTTCTGCTCGGCTGCGACTGCCAACTGTCTCTGTCTCCCCCTTCCACCCTGCCCAGGAACTCTGGCGCTCCTTTTAGCACTCTGCTCGAATTTTCTTTTCACCAGTGTTTTTTTTATTGGCGAATTTTCGCAAAAATTTGACCTGAAAAATGTGATTTCGATCAATACAAAGGTTTTTCCATGGGAAAAATGGTCCAAATTCGCCAAATTTTGAAAATAAAAATATTCAAATCGCTAGATTTCTACAATAAGTTCCAGTAGGTAGCCAAGAATATAGAAGGATCCTGGTTTTTTTCTACTTTCATATCTGGCATGTAGCCAGAATTGGCTAAATTAGTTTGTGGATGGTTGCCACCTTGGCTACATCACAAAATCCTTAAAAAAAACCCTGAGTCTCGCCACGCACCTTCATGCTCACTTGTACTCACTTGCCTAGTTCTTGAGGCGCCCATCCAGTGTTTCTTTTTTCTGGTGAAAATTTACCATTTTTTGAGAAAGAAATTGAGAAAGAAATTGATTTTTTTTCAATTTAAAATTCAACTAATTTTGTTACTTTTGGGTCAAATTTTGCCAAAATTTTGATACCCAAAAAAAGAAAGAAAAAAGCGCCCATCCTCCATAGCCATTTTCTCACTGCTAAACCATACATGTACTGTGTCTCTCAATTTTTTTTTCTTTTTCTAGTCACATTTTTTTCATCTTTCTTACCATGGAACCATCGCAAGAGCCAAGTTTTCAAGTTGCCAAAAAAACTTTTAATGCCAAAGTTTAGAGCTTTGTGTGGGTTTATGAAGGATTGGGTTGGGAACAAAAGGAAGTTGATGGGAACAAGAGGAATTTAATTGGAACTATTTGAGAATTTGATGAAGACAAAAGGATTTTGATGGGTTATTGACAGGAACAAGAGGAATTTGATTGGAACTATTTGAGAACTTGATGAGAACAATGGATACGAATTGAACCTGCCCACCCTTAAAAAAAATAAGAAACATCCCATGGGGGCATGTTGATGCCACTCAATTGGCTCTCCTCGCATGCTTTATCCTACTGCTCATTTTAGGGACAAGCTACTGGGATAGGTGCTGCCCATCTATGAAATTGTCTTTAATGAAATCATCAAAATTAATTAATTAATTATTCAACAAACATGTGCCAAAGTGGCCAACATGGTACTAGGGTAGAAATATCAGCACAAGCCGGGTACGTTCAGAAGTTGATACCCACCTACTAAAAGTGGTTTGAACTTGCCATAAAAAGCAATAGCCATTATGCCCAATACTTTTTTTTATTATTCTTGTCTGGTTTGGGTGCCATCCATTTGCATTGTGTGATTGGTTGACAGTTACTACAGGTGTTTTTTTTTCAACAAATTTTGTCCGTTTTTGACCCAAAAAAACTGGGGAATTTTATGGTTTTTTTGAGTGAATAATTTCACTATTTTGCTAATTATTTGTTGTAGGAATTATTTTTGCTATTTTGTTGAAAAGTTCCTCAATTTTTGGATATCACAAAACCCAAGAAAGGAACCCTTGGTAACTACCAGTGTTTTTTAGTAATAAAATTGTGATCTAGTAGCCACAATGGCCAATCATTCATAAGATGATTTAGCCAAATTCAATTATAAACAAAATATGAAATAAAAACCTATTGTGATAAGCACCCCTTCTATATTTTGTTGCCTACATATTGATGTAGAATCAGGCAACTTTCTTTAAATTCTTTAGAAATTTGGCAATCAAAAAGAGCGATTTTTTTGTGCTATTAAAGTTTAGTACGATATCCAACCTGAAAAACATGATTCCTACCTAAGCTATATAAAGGATTTTTCATTGGAAAATTGGCCTAAATTCACTAGATTTGGAAACAAACAAATTAGAAAATTTTTTATAATGGGTTACCATAGGGTAACCAAGAATATATAAAAGTATCCTTCGTTGATTTACTTTTATATCTGGTAAATAACCAAATTGGCTAAACTTTCTTTTGGATAATTGCCAATTTGGCTATGTACATCACAAAACATTGAAAAACACGCACCAACCAGCTTTTCTGGTTTTTAAAAAATAATTTTATCAGTTTTTAAATTTTTATGAAAAAAAATTTGGGGTGAATTTTGGCATCTTGGCAAGCGAAAGAAAAGCCAGTGCAACTCATTTGAAAGACTTTTCTGGGGAAAAAAAAATGGCCACATTATGAGCAGAGGTTTTTTGCTTGTGCGAAATTTTGCCAAAAAGTGAAAAATAAATAAGACAGGAATAATCTATCAAAATATTCCCATTTTTCTGAAAAAATCTCCAAATTTTGATATAAAATTAAAAATTTCATCAAATTTGGACTCCGATTTTGGTTTGGAACTTTAGGTAGCATTTTTTCAGCTAGTTTTTTTTTTTACTATTTTTGACAGGTTCCAAAAACTTGTGGCCATTTAAGACTAAACCCCTTTTGGGAATGCTAGCGAATAAATGCAACATCAGAAAATTGAAAAATAATAATTATTGATTAATTATGCGGAATTATTTTTTGAAATTGCCATATTTAGACAAATAGGTTCTAGCATGTAGCCAAAATATATAAGGATTCCTAGACTTTTCTTTTTGGCTCTTCTACTTTCCCCTCTGACCTGTAGGTATCCAAATTTGGCTAAGTCCTCTTGTGGATGATCACAACACTACCTACTTCACAAAATTTGAACATGCCGTTATTTTAAGGGGTTTCAATTACCAGAAGTGACAAAAACGAAAAGTAGTAATTGCCATATGTCTTTATTTGGTTTTATTTCATATCTTGTTTATAGCCAGATTTGGCTAAATCTTCCATATCAATGATCACCATGTTTTTACCATCTTCCTAGGGTTTTTCTTGTCCAATTTTGTGAGGTAGCTGGGCCAGCAATCACCCTCAACAGGACTTAGCCAAATTTGGCTAGAAGCCAGAGAGAAATACTATGGCGACAAACAGGAACTTATGGTCTAAGTAGGGTGAGTTCAAGTTATGGCGAATTAGAGCCTTTTTTCAAAAAAAAATCTCCTCTGGATAGTTCGCCTCAGCCATTTTTCCGCTGGCTATATATATAGCCAAAAAGCTATATTAAAAATGAAAAGTAATAAAATCAACTGCTTTTAGAGATCTTATATAGCCAGAATTTGACCAAAATTTAAGAAAAATAGCCAGATTTCTATACATGGTTTGAGTTGGCAGCAAATTATATAGAAGGATGTTTAATTAGTTAATTATTACTTTCATGTGTAAATTGCAGCCAAAATTGGCTAAATCATCCTAATACCTATGGATCATCACAATTTTGGCTACATAAAAAATTGGGGTCCCCCAAAAACAAAGAAAAAAGAAAAAAAACAAACAACGCAGTTTCGCCACCCCATTTTTTTTGTCACCAAGTGGCGAAAACTCGCCAAAATAAAATAATAATAATAATACTTTTATTCTAAAAAAAACCCTGCATGAAGTTCGTATGGATGTTCGCCACATTTGGGCTACAGAAAATAAATACTTAAAAATAATATTGGTCTGAAACCAAACCGGGATTGGCGTAATCATTGAGTCATGATTTTGCCCTAGCTAACAAGCCAAGCAAAGGAAAGCAAAGCAAAGGAAACTAGTGTTTTGTGTGCTCGCTCGGTCGCTGCCTGGCTCCCTCTCTTCTGTGGTGGTGGCGTTTTTTTGTGTGCGTTTGGTCGTTTGGAATGGAATTTATGCGCGATGGACAACCAAAAGACCTTAGAGATTCATAGCTAGTTCACACAAACAAAAGACACACTCACATGCAGATGCGAAAGATCTAGAGAATTGGAGGGGAGAACAAGAAGGACAAGAAGAAGACGACTATTAAAGAGGTTACAGATTAGAAATGGAGAGTTTGGAATGACAGAGAGAAAGGAAGACACAAACACAAAGCACAGATACGAAAGTTCTATAGAGTTGGAGCAGAGAAGAATACGAGGAACAAGAAGAACGGAAAGAAAGACAATGAAAGAGGTCAGAGATTGATAGATCGTTTAGACACGGACACAGACAGAAGAGATACGAAAGATTTATAGAGTTGGAGCGAAGAAGAAGAAGAAGAAGAAGAAGAAGACAATGAAAGAGGTTATAGATTAGAAATAGATAGTTTGGAACGACAGAGAGAAAGGAAGACACAGTTACGAAAGATCTACAGAGTTGGAGCAGAGAAGAGAACAAGAAGAAGAACAAAAAGAAATACAATGAAAGAGGTCAGAGATTGATAGATCGTTTAGACACATACACGCACAGAAGAGATACGAAAGATCTGCAGAGTTGGAGCGGAGAAGAACAAGAGGAGAGAGAGAGAGAGAGAGAGAGAGAGAGAGAACAAGGTTAGAGATTGATAGATAGTTTAGCACCAGAGAGAGAGAAAGACGCAGACACGGACAGAGAGATACGAAAGATCTAGAGAGTTGGAGCGGAGAAGAGGAAGAAGAGGAAGAAGTTTCCTTTTGTTGTTGTTGTTTTCTTCTTTTTTTTGGCCCTAAAATTTGTTGCAAGGATTTTCTGATTCTCCCTTGGGAAAGACATGAACATTTCGAGCTTGTCTGTAGTCTGCACTGCCTGAGAATTTGGCATCTTTCCGTTATTTTCTCATAGCAGAAACAACAGGAGGAGGAGGAGCAGGAAGATACAAACTTTGGCTTCCGAGAATTGCATCTTTCTGTTCTTTTCTGATATCGAAATCAAGAAGAAGAGAAGGCGAAGGAGGAGCAGGAAGAAGAAGAGCCGTAGTAATGGCCACGGCGGATTGGCAGGAGGCAGTTCAAGCTTCCTTCCTAGGTCTGATGTTTGCCTTCATGGTGGCAAAACTGGTGTCCCTTGTGTTTTCCTTCTGGGGGAAGAATCTTCGAGTAGAGTGTGCCCCTGTTAGTGCTGCGGCGCTTTCTTTCACTACTGTAGACGACGGGGAATTGACTCCTGCAGATGAGTTCAATGCTCCGCTTGCTTCCTGGCCTGCTGGGGAAGAAGCAGCAGCAGCAGGAGAAGAAGAAGAAGAAGAAGAAGAAGAAGAATTGTCTGGTGGAGAAGGACATGATAAACAACGTGATAGAGACTTTGATGATGCCTCTTCAGGAGAAGACACTATTGAGACGTATCATCATCATCTTCACTCTTCTTTCTCTGATTCTACAACAGATACCCCTGTCCCTGCTGCTAGGGTTGAAGAAGCAGTCTTCAGGCCTGATGAGTCTGGGAAACTGAATGAAGAGGAAAAGGTGGCCACAGATGTTGACTTCAAGGAGGATTTGAAGCCTTTGAAGCTTTCCGCAATTGATACGGTGGCTACAGTATCTGAAGAACACCCATTGCAGGCCTTAGTAAGCCTTTGATTTAAGTTTTTTGTTTCTTGAGAGAATTGGAAGTTGATTGGCTTGGAGTCTTGTTGATCTGAACATACCCTCATCAATCATGGCTTTTGGCCTGCCTGCAGACTGAAGGACAGAAGGAGGAAAGGATCAAGAAAGGGATTGAGGAGGAGGAGGAGCAGAATGAAACTGATGATTGGGAGGGGGTGGAAAGTTCTGAACTGGAGGAGCAATTTGGGGCAGCTTCAACCTATGTCGCATCCATGGTGACCCTACCAGGTGTCAAACCCTCGAGTGAAGCAATGCTGCAGCTGTATGCATACTACAAGATTGCAACTGAAGGGCCTTGCTCCACTTCCCAGCCATCAATTCTCCAACCCACTGCTCGTGCTAAATGGTAAATTGAACCAACAATCCTCTACTCACATAAACTATCATCTCCCAGAGAGTGATTAAGCAATGTAGCTAATGGGGCACACCATACTGTCTTACTCATGGATGCTCATGACAGTTTTTGTTGTCCCTTCAGCAAGATTCAAGGTCAAGTCCAAATATGTGTAAAAACCTGCCCTATTTTTGTAGTGTATTTAGACGACCATTGTCAGGTGCAAGAACTCAGTGACGATCTTCCAGGATCTTATGGAATGGAAGAAATCTTCCACTGTGGAAGTGTGCATCCTTTGAAAATTAGGGCAGCTTTTTACATCTGAGAAGGGTATGGCCCTAGGCCCTTCCTTGTTTTTCAGCGCCCATCACTTGTGCCTAGGCACCTCAAAACAAGGAAGGACAGAGGCCCTATCCTTCTATAGATAATTCAACTTGAACTCAAAGTTGCACCATCTTATATCAATGTTCTACCTCCTTCCATCTTAGATCCTGCTGCTGAATGTGCATGTTCGTCTAGATCTTCTATGTTGGTAAAGTAGAGGATGCAGTGACAGAGAGTTACACTAGCAGGCAAATGAGAGCAAGATGATGAAAGGAGGGGACCATTGTGGTGGCGTATCTTTGTGCAAGGAATGCATGGCAGAAGCTTGGCAACTTGCCACAGGAGGAGGCCATGCAGTGCTACATTGATGTGTTGACAGAAGTGGCTCCCTCATGGATTCAGAATTTTGAAAAGGTACCACCCATTTCCTAAGGTGTCTCTCTCCTACCTTATGATCTCTACCTGCTTTCTCTCTCCTTTGTATCTGTCTCAGTCCCATCCTTCCAATATTACCATCCCTCTCTCCTTATTGCATGTAGAAGGTAATGGTGTCTACATTCAGAAGCAGTTTGTTGCAGCTTTCTCTGTTCTTTTTATTACTTACAAGTACACTTCAGAGCAGAAATTGTCATTTGTCTTGTATTTGGGTTATTTACTGTGGAACAGTTACAGTGCAATTTATTTGGAACTTTCAGAGCAAGGAGCCCACAAAGCAGGCATTGGAGGAAACAGAGTGTGGCAATACAAGCAGTAAAATTGGGATGGGCCCAGTGTTTAGCTCATTGGCAATGAGTGAAGAGGGCATTGGGGAGGAGGGGTATGTTAACCCTAACAGAGCCATTGATCTACCCACACAGATATGTAACAATGAACATCTAATCACCATATGAAACATGCATTAACATTTGCAGTCATGCAACATCAATAAGGTTGGAATTGGTGTGCATGATCCTTACATGGACTACCCAAAACTTGAACACAGAAGGCAACACAAATTCATGTGTTTGACTCGTATGCAGACTTGTGTGCTGCTCAATGGATAGATCCTCCAGAATGTAGTGGGGTAAATAAACTGCAGATCCACTGATTACCAGCATTGTAAGCCTAAAACTTTCTCATTTCTCACAATATGTCAGTTTTTTCTCCTTTGTTGGGCAGAACCTTGGAGGCAATTCATGCTTGTGCAAGAGAGGGTGATTTACAGGGCCTCAGTCAACTCCTTGACCTTGGCATTCCAGTTGATCTGAAGGGTGAGGTGTAGTGAGCCTTTTTCACAATTAGGGTTTGAAGACTTGGTATCTTGGAGATTGAAAGGTTAAACTTTGAACTTGAATGATGACTTTCTCCTTTATGGGAAGTGGAGGATTCTGACCTTTAGCTATTCCCCTAAGTTTTCACTGGCAGCTAATTCTGTATCTTCTACTTAAAGATGTCATGGCTTTTCTGGGAGCTGACCAGTATTGGATTGTCTGGTTTATGTTTTCAGAAAGTCATGGTCGCACACCGTTGATTTGGGCAGCAGATCGTGGCCAGTTAAGTGCAGTGGAGATTCTTTTAGCAAAAGGAGCAGAGATTAATGCACAGGTATGCTTGAAAAGAGAGTTTGTGTATATGCTTGATCTGGAATCCAGGTCTTGTATTTTTAGGCAAAATTAGGTTACAGAGTATCAATGATAGTTAGATTCAATTCTTCATGGTAGCATTGAAATGGAAGTACTGGTGGCCTGCTGATCTCTGTGAAATTTTCAAACAGGAATCTCTGTACTGTGCTGTTGACTTCACTCTTTTGAGTAGACACTAGAAGCAATGACCATCTTCAAACCTCTTGCTCTGGCTATACTGGACTGAAAGTTGTCAATGGAATGCAATGCAGGACATAGAGGGGCAGACAGCATTACACTATGCCACAGTTTGTGAGCAAGAGGCAGTGGCAAAGTATCTTGCTGAACATGGAGCTGATGCCAACATTGCAGACAAGGAAGGAACTACCCCACTTAAACTCTGTCCTCCTCATTGGGCATGGATGTGGGGTACGCCCACTTGAACTTGCCCATGAAGGTTTGTTTCTCCATCTCTTGACAGGGCATCAAAGCAGGTTGGGTTCAAGGATTCCACAGGCAAACAGTTGCAGTCACGAGCAATGGCTTTGTAAAAACCAACAACCCCAGACTGTACTCACAGTCTGCTTGCCCAGCACCTTTGTAGATCCACACACTCTTTTTCTTTCAACTTTGATGACATGTAATAGTTACCGGTATTATAACTTAAAATGTAGTTTGGGGGATTTCGATGCTTTCTTGGTCTAGCCTGTTCTACTAATGTCAATATACCATTCTGTGAAATTTGTTATCTGGAGTCTGTTGCATCTTTCCCATTTTTGGAAGGGAATGCAACTTTAGCTATCTCTAGGATCTGTAATGAATTACTTGGGCAAAGATATCAGAATTGTGACTACAATGACAGTGGAACTGAAATGTACCTGTGGGGAACTGCTATCAACCTGAAGGTCATTGGATTGGAAATTAGCATTTTCTCACCTCAATGTCTGAAACCTGAATCTGCACATCCACTTATGGACCTGCTGAATTGTCTTGGATTATGCTCACTGGGTGTTGGTATTGGAAAATGTAGTGAAATTTTGTCTGTTTTTTTTCCCCTGTTACTGACTCATGTTTGTAGGCTAATGGATCTGATTACTGGCAGCTGTAACTGTTCCACTCACATAAAGACATCAAAGTCCTTATTGCCCCTCAGAATCCACCGGAATTGAGTTATTATTCTTGATGGTCCCTCTTTTCATGTGGTGATGATAGTCCAGATTCCTAGGCAACTGAAACTCATCTCCGCCATGGTTGGACAACCAAAAGTGGTCTCAGCTGTTGGATGGCAACCACATTTGTAGGCACTTTGTCAGTGCATCATCTTCTCTTTGAACTTTGGTTTCTGCAAGGTATAGTTCTACTATGGCTTTTGGTAGAGAGGCTAGAACCATGGGAACTTCTAACAATTACAAAATTGAAGTTTGGTGTAAGTTTTTGCAAGGAGTGGACAAAGTGGGCAACCAGAGCCCACATTTAGGTTTGAGCTTTGTTGACTCTACAAGCACCACCCACATGTACACCTACTCTCAAACCAAGGTTTTGGGCAATGGCATGTTGATTCTTGTGTGTTATGGAATCGATTGCTTGTATAGAGAGGAGCTCTCCAAGGACCATGTTTGGAGGTGGGATTCCCTTTATGTGATAGCAACAAAAGCAGAGCTTGGTGTCTGAGTTTGGAAATTTTGAGCTTCCGTGCAATTTGTAGGCAATTGGAGGGAACCAAAAGAGAATTTACCATGTTCTTGGCTGTTTTTGTCTTTCAACTTGTGATGCGACCTATCCTCTTCCCTGTCTACAATGTTTGTTTTCGATACTCTTTCATGCTTTAAAGGAAGCTAATGTTTTGGAATCGCAGGAAAGCTGGTTTCATAAATTGAGATGCAGAAGTGTTACACAGAGTGCTGGTTTGGGCATGAACTTTTAAAGGTAGGTAGCAGCCTGAATTTATATGTTTATTCCAAATATTAGATTCTGATCCATTTACTGGTATTGATGTAAAACTCATGAAATTCTCTATAAATATAATTAAATGTACCACACTAAGAAGCTCTTGCAGAAAATATGGTCATTTTCTTTCAATCTGAGTTTTGACATCAAAAAAATTAAAATTGGATGTCTTCAAAACTTGTGAATCATGCAACTCTTTCATAACCCAAATATGGGAAATTTTTTTATCAAAGGCACTTCATTTGACAATTAAACAACATTAACTTTTCACCATTATATAAATTATTGTTTCATAATTGTTGTTAAATGGCAATGCAGTTTACCCTTCTTCAAAGATGCAATCCCCAACACAGTTTTCTTAATCGCTAGTTAATTTGTTAACCCATAGTATATAGTTGGGTTGGTTGTCGTTAATAATGTGTAACATTACCCCATGACAAATTAAACGTGCAACCATTTCCAAAGTAACTATGGGTACCAACAAATGTTGAAAGTGTATCTAAGATATACAAACAATCCATGTACACTGTAAATGTGTAAAGTTTCCACCATATCCACATGAATGTTTGTTGGCCTTGCATACCCAAGCAAGGATATTGTGTTTAGATTCATTATAGAGTATAGTAGCTTAAGGGATTTTGGCCCCTAGGTAATAAATAATAGGTCTATTTTTATATGAGGATTTTTGAAAGATGGTATTTTGGCTTGTGTTGAAACTTGAGATTAGTTATAAGAGTTATAATATCTTGAAGGATTTTGGTTTCTTTTAGTGGATTTTTTGAAGATTATGTTTTTGCATGTGAAATATTTGAGTTTCCATAATTTTTCTTTTGCCTTAAAGATACTTTTAAATGTGAATGGCAAGGCCACAAGTGTGGCACACCCCTTGTTTACACTTCAACCATTGTTGTCTCTCCAGGTTAAAATTATGTAAAGCCATCTGATTTGTGTAAAAACATGCAAGTGTAAAATTGGAAAACACAATACATGCAAAATAACACACAAAAGTGAAGAAGAAAGAACCTCCAAAAATCTCCCAAATGACAAGTGTGGTGAAAAAAAGAAATAAGTGAAATTATGGGTGTTTCAAGAAAAATTTGATAAACACCAAGGAGAAATATCAAGTGAGAAGAGTGCATTGCCAAAAAAAAAAAAAACAAAAACAAAACAAGAATTGGGTGGTAAAAAAGCATTGGCACAAAGAGCCAACAACCAAGAAAACCAAAAGGCCAAAACAAAAAGGATTGTTTAGTGAAAAGGTTGAAACTTGAAACACATTTACATAGCCATTCATACAATCATAATCTACATTACAACCAAATAGATGTAAATATATCCAAATTTTAATATACTCCCCATATAAGTCCAAGTAAAATAATCTACACATGATCGATATGAATCTAGCTATAATGGACATTACAAACAATTACTTGTGTGTACACCATGTTTTTCTTTTTGGTAAATTTTTGGGATTTCTGATCACCAAAATTTGAAATTAAAGTTTCTCTTTTTTTGGGTGCCAGAGTTTACATCAAGATCTGAGAGGTAGGCAACGATATAGAAGGCCACATAATTGCTTTTACTTCTTTTTTAAAAAGCCAATTTGGTTAATTTATCTTATGGATGATTGCAACTCATGTTACATCACAAAATTCCTAATTAAAAAAATTATTTAAAAAAAAGTTATGATTATATGTAGACGATTACACAACCATGACACTTACACATCCAAAAAACCAAATGATTCACCATTCAACATTTTGTCAAAGCAATTAAGCATCCCATAAATTTAAAAAATCTTAGCCATTTTCCCAAATGCATATGTATTCCATGTCCATGACAAGTTATATTGTTCTTCAGCATGGCGAGAAGTTGTACATTATAGCTAAGGGTGACTCTTCAATGTTGGCAACCTTTGCCTTTGATCAATGATGCATTAGTGATGAATATAAGACCTCTTCAAATCAAAGTTGTCATAATGTTTTTTTGCTAGTTATTGTATATGACTTATCAAGTGATGATTTTTTTCCCCAACTTGGGATTTGCATGTGTAGATGAATTTTATTAAATTTATGTCTTTTATAATATTAATAAAATTAATAAAATTAAAATTTCCAACTTGATAGCTTTAACCTTTGATCAATGACACATTTGTGATGATTTTGGGAATCCACAAATCAATTTTGTTGTGATTAGTGTTTTGTTGGTTTTAAAAAAAAAAGGATTCATCAAGGTTTTTTTCTTTTCAACTTATGCAAAAAGTTGAACTTTTGTATGGCATCACACATTAAATCAAAATATTCATATTGATACTATGTACCCCTTTGGTATCACACATTTCAATACCATGATACTCATACCAATGTGTGAAAATTGTAAACTTTGTACATATTGATACCACTTGATATGAATTTTTGTATTTTTGCCTCAATACTCGTACTACCATGATATACAAATTTCAAAAAAAGTCAAATACTTGTACCAAATGGGTATGTTAAAAATCCAATTCTAGTCCAACACTAGTTTGGACATATGTTCATATTTCTATTTGCATCATCATTCACATTATCATTATTTTCACAATTTTGTTGTTTGATCTTAACACATGTATGTTATTGATTTTGCTTAGATGTTGAAAAATACGTATGGCATCCAATTATAACCTCCTTTGTAATTGCCATTTTACTTTATGTTAGCAACTTAAGCATTTGATGATTGTGTGACCAATGAGTACAAGTTCTTTGTTATGTGTGTATTTAGTATATGCTACCTATTTGAAGTTATAAATTTGAGGTCTAGTGATGATCAATTATTTTATATATCTTTTATGTTTTCATATGGTTTTCAATAATTCACCATTATTTATCTCAATTTTAAATTTAATTTAAATTAATATACATTTCATGAACATGAAAAGACACATATTGATTTGTTTTTTCATATCCATGTTGGTGGATAGGGAAAAAGAGCGAGATTGTTCTAAAATGAAGGTAGTTAGTAGGAAAGGTAGGAAATAATCATTATGAAAGTTAATAGGAAAATGGAGTTGTTATTAAGAAAGAAATGAAATAAGTAGACTTGAAAATGAGATAGTTATTTTCTGAAATTGTTTTTGGAATGGTCCATGGATGACCATATGTTTAATTTCATGTTGGACCCTAGCCATTTCTTTTTTCCCCATACACCAATTGGATGCATGAAGACATGAATTGAAGGTATCATCTACAACTAGATTTGATGTGAATGGTTTTGTAGACTTTTGCATTTCTTTTGTAGTTTTTATTGTCAAAGAAAAAAATCAAATTATAATGATAATCGATTTTTCATTGTATTCATATTCACATCTATAATGATGTCTATTTCAATATTTTACTTTGCTTGGTTCTAAGATACCTCCAACAATGATACCAATTTTGTTCCAACCCATGGTGAGACTCACATTTTTCCCCTTGGAGACTTAAAGGCACTTTCTACTAGTTCTTGTTCAAGACACTCCAACTATTACCTTCTTCAAGTTTGGAGCTAGCTTGATTTATTTATTGTGTCAAAGTCAAATAAATTGTCCAATCCCTTCATGGGCTCATATTCTAACTTCTTTTCACTTCTAATTGCTAAGAACTCTTCTTGTCTAACAATAATAATTTTGTTGCAAGTTGCCTTCTTCCTATGGTGATAATTAAATTATTAATCTGACATTAATTTGCTTCAACTAATGTGAATCCAAGAGGCCTTGGGTTTCAACAATATTCTCATAATGAACTTATTTTCTTTCACGATGCAAACACACAAATGTTCTCCTCCAACTATCCCCTTGATGTCTTCCTATTGACATGCTCTTCTTGACACTCATTAATATCCAACCCTTTCCTTCTAACTTAGCTACCTAGGTGGTGGCTTGGAAAAACTATCACCAAATTTAAAGGAATAGTAAAACACCACATGTTCCATAGTTGATCCATTTTGATGTTGGCATTCTACTCTTTAATTGCCATATTGTGAACATGAACATAATACTAGATCATGTTGTCATGTATGGGAAACATTAGATGCTATCACGGTGTTTTTGACAAGCTCTCATCAAAACACGAACACTTATAAGTTATCATTAAAACCTGAAATCCTCCTCTTGATGATGAGGAAGAGAACAAACCTTTATGAGTGTGCACTCCAAAGAGACCATGACACCTTTCCGGTAGATTAGAAAAAAAGTAGTAGACCTTCAAAGGCTTTTTGAAATCATGCGCTTGATGGTAAGGAAGATAATAAGTGATGTGTAATGACTTTATCCTTTATGGTAGGACAAACAAAATTGTGAGAGATGATGGAATTGTGTAACATGATTAGATAATTTGGATGCAAATATTATTTGATTAAAAAAAAAAAATAATCAGCCTTGAGAATAGAGCAAAGTCTTCAACTTGTTGCCCACAAAATTGGTTCCAAATTCAAGCAAACATTGTGTCCCAATTCCTGCACAGATGTACGCAATCTTACTTGTAAGTGTGTTTTGCAATCCAGAGAAACCATGATTCATAATATCTTGCAATACATTAAGAAAAAAGGTTGTAGCATAAGGGCTTCAAAGTCTCCAAAATCTCTACTCTTGATGATGATGATGATAATGATGAGGAAGAGAACTCAAACAAGTGTGAAATCCAAAGAAAAGAAATCACCATAGTCTCTGGTCTCTTAATTAATGCTGCAATCTCTGGTCTCGTACCTTAGCACTCTTCAGGTGCTGTCCAAGGTTTCCTAGCGCTCAACTCAAACTGGAAGATCTCTTTGCTAAAACCTGGCTTTGACATGACATTTTTGGGAGAAATAGGGAGCCCATTTTGTGGACCCTCAATCCTCCTGCTTCTTTCATGATTTTTTCTTAGTAAAAGGGGTTTGCTTTCCCCCTGCCCACATGGAGTTCTCTTCAGGTGTCCAATTGAAAAGTGAGTGGTCCCATCAATCTATATTGCACTCTTTAGACTACGAGTACAATCTAAAGGTTGAAAGAATTTTGCACTCTTGGAAGATCAAAGATCTGGTCTGATCAATCTATTGCAATCTTACGTTACTCTCGCAATCTAAGATTGAGCTTTGAATGTTGCACTCTTGAAAGATTGAAGATTTGGTCCCATCCATCTATTGCAATCTTAGATTACAATTGCAATCTAAGATTGAAATTTGAGTTTTGCACTACTGAGAGATGCAAGATTTTGGTTTTACAGACGAAGAAGAAGCTCACCAATTGCACAAGTTTCAACTTGGCGATCATTCGTATAAGTGCTCTCAGACTTTGAGAGATTAGGCGCCTTAGGGCAAGTTGCAGCAATCCAAATTCTCTTCAAGTTTGCAGAATAGTAAAGTCTCTTGAAACCAATAGGTACTCTGGAATTTTTTTTTCACGGTAAGAAAAAAATTCTCATGCAACAAATTTCAGATTTTGTGAAAATCTCACGTGCAATTCTGCACTGGCTCACAGAGGCGGAGTGTCCGATGATGATGATGATGGTGGTGGTGGTGGTGGTGGTGGTCTTGAATATACATCAGAACCAAAGGGGAGAGACGACGGACGGACGGACTCATCTGCAAGGAACTAACTAGATCCGCGGCTGGACATGTGACTCGACACTCAGTGTTGGCGGTTACATGCTGCTTCACAACAAGACTTCCTCTGATCAGGAGGTGCCCCTTCAATCCTGTCTCATAACAAGACTTGTTGCAGCTACAGTTGCACTCTTCAGCTAGCGCGCAATTATCACTTGTAACAATCAAGACATTTGACACCCCCGCATTGCATGGGTATTTCATGTACCAGATATGATCTTGCAGGTTCGTGGGCATCTCCTTTTTCTCAGACTAATTCCCAACTTCACGAATGGCAAATGGGGTGTACTTTGCCCGTCCAGGTAGCAAAGAAAAACTTGGGAAAAAGGGTTACCTTACCCACCTAGCTAGAGGAGAACTTGCTTTGTTGTGTCTCTAACGGAGGGGATGATGAGCAATGATGGGTGGATAGGTGGACATCAAGCAGAAACTCAATATGTGGGATTGGAGCACATGCAAAGTCCCCATTTGTGTCGGAGATGGCCAGCAATCTCTTCGTTGGCTGGGATTTGCCGCTTGTGCTCGTGTCGCATTCGAAATGGGTGCGTTGTAAAATTTTGCTTGTACCCTAAAATCTTCTCCTCCTCTTCATACATGTGCACATTTGGTGTTGCTTCACAATCTTCCGTTTACCAATACCACTAGATTGCTGCAATTTCTCTTGCAATCCATCCAGTGCATAAACAAGAGCACAATGTCTATCTGGAACACACATACATGTGGGTTGGTTTCCTTTCCAATTCAGCTGGTTTACAGAATGCACAAGAGAGAGAGAGTCTAGGGAAGAAGCAGAATAAGGTAGGTTAAGATGACACATGCTTCAAGTGATAATGGAAGAAGCTTTAATGGTGACAACTCTTGCACAATTCCAAGCTCTGTCATTGGTCTTTGCCCAGTATAAATTTCCCCCCTTTGCAAATGTCTTCCACTTTCCTCAAAGACACTTTGGTGAAGGAGCTCAAGCTAATAAGACCAATTTTGTCAATGGTTTCTGCAAGTTTTTATTATGATGCTCCAAGTCTACAAAATCCACAGAAGCTCTTGGTCCTGATGAAGTCCAGAGCAAATTTTCATTCTGAAATAGGACCTAGGTTTTAGAGATCTGTTCTAAGGGCTCATAAGTATTACCAATCCAGATACAATTTGATCTACAATTGCACATGCTTGCTCATGATGCTCCCAACGTATTCAGCATCCAAGGAAACTCTTGATTGATAAAGGTTGTGCATTTGTAGTTTTGAACTAGAATAGGTTTTAGAGAGAATAAGAGCTCATAAGCATTACCAAAATGGGATAAAAATTATGTGATGTACAATTGCACATGCTCTCTTATTATGCTCCCAATACACCATGTCTGAGGAAGCTCTTGATTGATGAGGTTTATGCATTGTAACTTTGAAATAGGTAGGCTTTAGAGAGCAGAGCTTGACATAAGCATTACCAAAATGGGATACAAATGGGACACTCTATTTGAGGAAGCTCTTGATTTGATGAAGTTTGTGCATTGTAATTCTTAAATAGGATAGGTTGTAGATCTTGGAAGATCTCATAAGGTTGTTCCCAAAATGGGATTACAAATGTGATCTAAACTTGTATGCTTGCTTGTTTTTGTACTTGCAGGAGAGGTCCCTGCCAAGTATGTTCCACAAGGCATCAGTTATGAGGTACTTATCACATTTGAGGGTTGTTCACCTAAATTTTGATCAAGGATTTTCATTTTGAGGATATATATATATATACATATATGATTTTAGAAATGCAACACCACTTGTGTAAATTGAGGTTGAAAGCTAATATGATTGATGATTATCAAGTGCAGTATTTGATTGAAATTCTTTTCATGTTTGTATGTTGAAGCTAGATCAACTACTTACCTTGTAGATTCATGCTCTACCTCCCACTGATTACAGGAGTAATTGAAGTGAATATATGCACATGCTTGTTAATTCTTCTTTTTCTCAAATGACTTTTGGGTCATTGGGGGTTTGTTCATTGAGTGAAAGAAAAGGGCACATTGTTGGATGTTGATTACATCATACAAGATGCTTGCAATGATGGCGATCAATTAGTAGTCGAGTATTCAGGTTTAGGTTTCTTAATCATTGTGTCCTCTTAAGTATCTATCAACCTTGGTAACTATGTAAATTTTCCCGTTCCTTTCAATTATGGTACAAACCACTCTTTACTTTTGACAACATGCATCATGACATCTGAATCACATGGATCACTTACATCGAGAAGCATTGTTTCACTTTCTTTGTCATTTTCATTGAATTGTTCCAATGCAGCTTACTCATATGCTACTCTTGATTGCTAACCCATTCTACGTAATGCAAAGTAATGAAATTGTCATGATAAAAGAATCTATTGGATGTGGGTGAAACCAACCGACTTTCGCTCTGTGGTAGTTGAACAAGCTCTTGCTTTCATCGAATTAGAATCATGTACATATGGCATCTTGTAGTCAAAAGTGATGGGCACACTTTATAGGTGGCCCAAAAGCTTATACCCTATGCTGGGAGGGAAGGCCAACTACACCAAATCCTGATGGTAAAACTTCACTCTTCCACCCTAGCATTCTTGTGGAAAGAGTTGCTCCCCAATATATGACATCTTGTGTTTGCTGGAGACACGTGACCTAGTGTCAACTCTGTGACAACCGCTTGCTCAATTGTAGTTGGCACTTGCAATCAATGATGTTTGAAACTTGACCAGAAAAGATGTAGATCCATGATGCTGGAGCCCAACAACTGTCATGAACTATAACACTGTATGTCATTCTATGCAGTCTTGCAGCTTCATGTTTTGCATTGTTTTGTTAACCCATCCCTTAGCAGATAATCTGCTTCTATGGTTCTATTTTTTTTCAGATGAAGACAGTGAACTGCTGGACCTCATTTCAGAGGTGGATTTTCTGATATCAAAGGTTGTATCACTAATAACTGATGTTGTGGAGGAGGTTGATATTTTGCTTCATTCCAAGGTCAGTCCCCCTACTCTCTGTGCATTCTTTTGCATCCAACAAACTCCACCATATTTGATGCATGATGCTAGCATTGCAACACTAGACTGTTGGGGACCTGCAATGAGTATGGTGTTGTTTATTGCTAGAAGACTCAGCTCAATCTCTTGTAAAGATTCCCCTTCAGTGGATTTCTGTGAATAAATACCTCTTGACATCTAAGGGTGGCACTCTACTTATGTGATTGTTGTCCACATTTTTTATTTATAACCAGGGAGAGTCTTTAGCACCAGCGCCCCAGATTGTCCCTGAAGCAAAAGAAGCTGCTCTGGTAGAACAACTTTGTGAGCTCTTTCATTCAAGATTTGCCTCTGGTTACAAAGCTTTCTAGTTGCAAACTCCATGAAAAGTAGAGGAAGAATAAGTCACCAGTGGGTTCAAGTAATCCTGTGCCTTTGACAAAATTGGTGCACAAGAGTTCGATTTCAAGGATTGAAAAGACTTTGGCAATCTTAGATGATCTTGACTCTTCCCTTTGAAGCTGGGTGCATTCTATTCTATGGATGTTGATCTTTACTATGCCACACTTGTTTGATGTAGTTGATGAGGATGGGAACCCAATTCCTCCACCACCTCCACCACCAGAAGAACCAGTGGATGAGGCGACTTCCATTGAGAACCCACTCACTTATATTGGTAAATCTATGCAGCTTAATTCTTGAGCTTCCTACACAAATGATGAATGTCTTTTTCTACTCGTCTTCACTGACTATGATCAAAGACTCAATTGACTACCAAGTAAAATTGACAGTTTGTGCTAACCTGATATGCTATAGACAATGTCTAACAACAATGGTCCACAATGTGGTCATTCTATATGTTTGATGCAGATTGGGAAGCATATGGGCTGACCTACCTTGTATTAAAGGAACTCATGCCTCTTAAGCATATGCGTGAACTTGATGAGGAACTACTGGCTTGTCGCAATGTTCTCAAAGGATATGATGGCAAGTCTTTTCACTTCTCTAGTAACTTGGAGACAGATAGTTTTATTTTTTTTTGGGAGCAGATTTTTGCATACTCATACCCACTGTTGGGAGTTGATGAAGTCTGTGGGGAGCAATGGCAACTAGTCACTGCCATTCATGATGCAAGGAGATGATTTAATGCTAATTTCTGAGTGACTCACAAGGTTATGGTGACAACCCATTCTTGTTATGTTGGGTTTGGTTTAATTTGGAATGGATCAGCCAGAACTGACATGACTGTTCATATCTTCAAAATGGTATCTATCTGTTTTCTCATAGATAGATAAAACGTACTTCATGTGGATAAAAACGACACAGAAAAACTCTTGTCCTTACTTTAGCAACATATACATGAAATTGAGGGTCAGCAAGAATAGAAAAGCTTAACTTGTACTTACATCTGATCAGGACAACTACAAGCCATGCTCATATGGTATAGCTCTAAAGGCACAGAGCTTGAAGACAAAGATTTTGCTGTGCTCAATTTTGTAGGTCTCTTTCATTCTCTTTTCTTCCCATACCCATTTGTCTTGATCCACGTAACTGAACTGAGGGAAATAATAAAGAGAATCCCCAAAGAAAACATCAAAGAATCACTCAACTTTAGACTCACTTAATGCTGAAGTGAATGAGCAACAACATTCTGTTGTAAAACCAAGAGCATAATGTTGCAAAATCAAGAGTTTCCAGTATGCAATCTGGTTTACATGGATAACTCTAAGCAGGTCAAAGCATGAGATTCCAATGAGGGGTAACTAAATAGATGATAGTTTTTCCTTTCTCTTTAGTGAACAATGTAAAGAGCTGCTTTTTATACTTTGATTGTGGCCCACTGCACAGGATCAATGGCAAGAATTATGGATTGATGCCAATATACCTTCAGGAACTCTTAATTGTATTTCTCTTCACCCTGTAGGGTGTTTATACTTAGTCTAACGGTCAAGTTATCTCTTACTGAATCCTTGCAAGCTGCAAATGGATTTGAGTATCCTTCATGGGTCTTCACAATCTTGTGTGCAATTCACACCTTTACAGATGGCATGCAAAAGCAGTAAATCTTCACTTAGAACTCATATAAGCTTTTTTGAAAGGGTAGCAGCAGAGATTGTGAAATCGATGTGGCAAAAAATGGTGGTTGTAAACCAGATGCTTGGTGCCTATCAGCTTGCAGCTCCTGGTTTCTATGCTGCTCTCATCCATCTAGCTGCTGGTACTTCCTTTGCATTTGAACATTGCATCTTTTTGTTATGTTATTTAGTGTGATGGACACATCTGTATCTCATGGATGGAATGTGTGTAGCAATGCTTGTAGTTGGGCCATTGGGTTTTCTCAATTGTTTTAAACATTGCAAATCAAGGTGTTGAACCTCTCCTCAAGTGATCCATATACAATATTCTTAAACCATTCAGGGACCTGCAAACCTGTCCAAAATGCAAAGATATGTAATCAGACCTTTGCTGTGATGCAAAGGTTGCCTCCACCTGGCTTGAGATAAATTTTTATTAGTCTCTGGAAGCTTTTTTGCTGCAACTTGTGACACAATTTTTTGTTGCAATGGTTGATATTGCGGATAGCTTTATATGGAGGCTGTGGGTCATCGCCAGATTTGAGCAGTTTGTCAGAGATGGTAAGGCCACAAATCTACTGCTTTCTACCAAGGCCTACAACTATCTGGTTCTGAGGACTTGTTCGTTTGCACAATCAATGTTTGAATATTCTTTCTGGTTACAAAGTGGTGATGGGCCCATGAGTTTTATGAACAATCAGTGAAGGCACATTGTGTCAAATTTTCAGTTACAGGTAAATTCAAACTTAAGCATGGGATCTGCTCCCCAGAAATTCCAGCCTGCAACCACCAAAACTTGCACTGTAAATACTATCTAGGTTGTGGACTATGGTTAACAATCTTCCACATACCTCCTGTGTAGCATGGGACTCTTGACAATTTATCTGCTGAAGAAGGTTTAGATATTTTGTCTATTGGGAGTTTTGTGTATTTTGAGTTCAACATGTGTGATTGTTGTATGCTTGTGCAGTTAGTGCATCTTATTGTTGACCTTTTGACACCCAACTTTGGGGTGTTGCTGGCTCCCAAACTCAAGGAGCTACAGACTGCTGAAATTCCTGAGTCTATAGTAAGGGGCCTCACTTCACATGCCCTTTAAATTTATTTCAGTCTATTGAATGAATAAGTCAGAAGAAAACACATGCATGGTTATTAGAAGTCTCGTGCTTGATTTTGATGTGCTCAACAATCAATTGAAATTCTTCCTTATTTCTTTGAATTCCTGGAAATTTTTATGTGAGACTAGGGTTTTCCTCCCTCAGTTCGGCCCCTTCTCCTGTCTAATTTTTGAATAACTTTGACAGGCAGTTTTTCTTGAGTTTACAGACACAACAGAAAAGGCAATCAGCATTCACAAGACTCCTGAAGTATTTCCAGAGCCTGCACCAGTGTATCCAGAAGGATATGTGCCAGCAGGTCAACAACCACTAGTACCTCCTCCTGAACAAACCCCTCAACCTCCCAATCCTAAGGATACAATTGCTGCAAAGGGAAAATCAGATGCGAAAGGTTCGAAGGATGCAAAAGGAAAGGGTGGTGGTGGTGGAAAGAAAGTAGAAGCTGGAAAGATGACAGATGCAAAAGGAAAAGATGCATCTGCTGGTGCAAAGAATGCAGATTCAGCTGGAAAAAAGGGATCAGAAGCAAAAGAAAAGGATGCAGGTGGTGCAAAGGATGGCACTACTAAGAAGGAAGATGTCAAACCCGAACCCAAACTTGAAACTAAAAAGGGTGGTAAAAAAAAAGGAGATAAGAAAGGAGAAGAAGAGCCTGTGGAGACAGAAGAAAGAGGGGTGCAGGCAGATGTACCAGAGGAAGTGAGGAATTTACTACCTTATTTCAAGGTGCTTGCTTCAACTCCTCACCAACCTTGCTTTCCACCTATTCTGCATACTATGCATATGTGGGTGTTTGGATCCAGATGTGTTTTTGTTAAAGGGCCTGACAACTAGAAAATGGGATTTACATAGAAAAATATGGAGTGAGCAGTATATTGAATTTGCATCAAAATCAAGCAATCAAAACATGGATCCAAATGAACTTCCATTTCATTATTATTATTATTATTATTAGTATTGGTACTAGTAATTTGTGAAGGGTTAATTATAAGAGTTCCTTTCTTTCCTTTTGTGTGGGTGGGGAACAGAAATGGAAGATTCTTGGACCTCACTGGGATCCAGGGGAAGGAGCAGCATGCATGATTTATGCTTTGCAAACTTCAACAGTATGGTTCTTTTTTTGGTCTTGTTGGTCTTTCTCTGGTCTTTCTTGCATACTGCCTTCAAGTTAACCACTTTGGATACATACTAACAAAGAACTAGATTTTTGTTGCTTATTTCCTATGCATGGCAATTGTGATCTTTTAGTTTTCAAATTGTGTGACATTGGTGGTGCTCTAAATCATGCATTGTCAGTTCTTTACATGCAACCATAAACAAAAGGGATTAATAAATTTCGTTCTTACATGTCACCATAACATTTTTACATGCAGCCTTACATAAATGAATTAGTAAATTCTCTCTCAATGGGACATTTATAAACCAGAATAAACCTGAGCATTACAGATTCATCAACAAAGAAGAAGACTTTGGACATTCTAAAAATTTGTCATACACCAATGAACATGATTCCATAGGAACATTCTTGTCAATTTTGTAATTTTATTTTGTTGAACATGATTCAGTAGTGCTCATATGTTTCCAAGTAAATGGGTTGAGGGTTGATGTAGTTTGTTTCAGTGCAGGTTATCCAAGAGTTTAAGCCAGTGGAAACTGATCGTTTGACATTTGGACTAATTGAGCTCAAGAGGGTTAGAGGATGAAATTTTGTTGCTAAACTTCTTTGTGGGATCATCATTGTGTGAATTTTTTTCTACATTAATAATTGAATTGCATCCAATATAAAACTAAGAGAGATGTATATAACAAATGCCCCACAATTGCTTAATATGGATGTTGAGAATCTTCCATTCATACTCTTGTAAAATCTTGAGATGTCCTTGAGTCTAATTGAGCAACAATTGAGAGAGAGAGGATGTTAATCTGAGGTTTTGGGTTACTCTCTCTACAGATGCTTTTAGCAGCATCACATGTTGCTTATGGGAAGGTGATCAAGAAGCGAGTATCTGAGCACTCATATTTTCGCACACATTTACAGGCTTGTTTTGAAAGGGGAGGGATAGCAAAGCCTTTATACTCTACCTACGAAGAGAAATTGGCTTACTTGCGTAAGATGTGCTTGCGGTATGGAGGAAAACCAGCCCCTCAACCCCCGGTGTTTGAAAAGAAATAGCATCAAATTTTCATTGCATTTATCCTTTTCTAAAGCTTTCAGATTGGTTGTTTTTCTTTGAAGACAAAAAGTGGCACCAATTTGGCTAATGAACCAAAATTGCTCCACTCAACATTTTCAATATATTTTAATGTTTCATGTTGATGGATGTGAATTCTCATTGCTACCAATTGTTTTCAATGTTTCATGTTGGAGAATCATGTAAAGGGAATGGGCTGAATGAGCCCCCTATTATTTTCTTAGTGGTTAATTAGTCTACTATTTGTAGGTAGGCACGTCCAACACTTTAATGTCAAATATTTAAAATATACTTCTCCTAAGATTCCGGCAAATAGACTAAACAAATTAATTAATGATGTTTATTTTCTACTTATTAAGTACACCCGAATAGAACAAATACACTACTAGTTCAACGAATACGTCCTTTGCTTCAAGTTGTTTCCATAAATTGGACACTTTTTGTCTGTTTTTGGGTGCTAAATTGATCTCCATGTTTGTAACCAACAAGCATTGTGCCTTCTCACATTCTTGTTGGCCTTGCCTATCAATGCAAGGATATTGTGTTTAGATTCATTATAGAGTATAGTAGCTTAAGGGATTTTGGCTCCCCTAGGTAATAATATTACGTTTATTTTTATATGCGGATTTTTGAAAGTGGATATTTTGGCTTGTGTTGAAACTTGAGATTAGTTATAATAGAGTTCTAATATCTTGAAGGAGTTTGGTTTCTTTTAGAGGATTGTTTGAAGATTATATTTTTGCATGGTGAAATATTTGAGTTTTCATAATTCTTCTTTTGCCTTAAGATCCTTTTTAATGTAAATGGCAAAAGCCACAGTATGACACACCCCTTGTTTCACTAGCTTGATAAGTTTACATCATCATCGCTTGTCACAACTCAGCTAAGAAATTGGTTGTTGGCCTCTGATTGATAAGTTTACATCATCTTTTGTCACAACCCTTGCCAAGAAATAGGTTGTTGGCTCTGAGCTAAGAGACTTCACTATTTGGGATATAATTTTGGCTTGGAACTGGAAACCCAATTGCCAGTGCTGTCTGGAGACCACCTAGTTGTTGTACACTCTATGCTGCTCTTTTGAGAAATTGATTTTTGTGTATGTCAACACCCCACGTTACTACCCCAAGAGCGAGGCATTCCTGAAAGAAAGGCCCACCCCACCGTCTGGGGTTCTGAGGTGTTATCATTTGCAAAGCTCAATTGTCACAGCGACTACTAAACTTCACAAACTGCATGTGTTTGTTGGCCTCGTACAGTGAGTGGGCTCCTCTTCTCTAATCTTTGTACAGAGGGGCATTATGGAAAAACCATGATGCCCTCCAAAGAAAGAGAAGAGTCTATCATGCAAGGCAGCAGCAAATTAGTGCCTTCTTCCACAGGATTTTCGCACATATTTTACTTATTCAAATCACCTAACCATGTTATGTTACATGGTTTTATCTAGTGTTGTGCAGTTCATTGAATTTTTAAAGAACAACAACCAGTTTTGGTTTTTTTTTATATTCCAGATTCAGAAAACCGTCCATTCTGGTTCTTTGTAAAAATGCAAAATCAAAGAACTGTTGTTGATTCTAGTTATTTCAAAAACACTAAAGAACCGACTATTTTAATGAAAGAACCCACAATTTTATGACCAGGTATTTGCAGTTTCAAAAGAATTGAGAGCCGCAGTTAGATAACAGTGTTTATTCGACTTTTTGAGACCCACGGTCATGAACCCTGAGAACCACTCGCATCCATGATAACTGAAAGGGGAGGGGAGGGGAGGGGAGGGGAGGGGGGCGTCTGTTCCTACGAATAACCACCCAACACTGGTTTTATCATCTCTAATGAGTTTTGTTTGTTCAAAGCTGCTGGGCAGAGCCTTGATGTGATGAGCTGCTGCATGTCTCCTATGTGTTCTTATAGGTCCATGCTCTCATTCCATTCTCAAGTGTGTCTAATATGGGGTATCTGGCATGATATTGGTGGATCGAACCAGTGTTGGGCAGGTACTTGATTTTTGTTAATAACTGGCAATTCCAGTTTTTATTTATTTAAATCCAAACAACCATGAAAGAATGGTCAGAGAAACACATGACACATTCTGACTTGGTTTGATCCATGCCAGTAATGATACATGCACATACATGCAATCAATAATATACATGTCCATTTTTTACGTTCACAAATTTCAATCCATGAAACTTCAATCCCACCCACATGAGTCATAAGTGTCAAGCTCACTTAAGAACTTGCACATCTATATATGCACATGCAATCAAATTCTCCCCCAAGCTTGATTTTCATGAATTGTGCACATGACTTATATATTTGATACTTTAGCTGACTAGCCTGCATGATTGATTGTATGTGACAAACAAATTGTGGGCCCTAAACAGCAGCCCTAAACAATCAAAACACAAATTGCAAGTTTCAAGAAAAATGAATAATTGTCCATATAAAATTTCTCTTTATATGGACAGTAGGCTCCCTTGGGCCTGGGCTCTTCTTGCTTGCTGGGGGAAGAAAACATTAAACAGGTGCAACAAGTGGAATGTGAAGAAGACAACACTAACCACCAGCAAGAAATTGAAGGGGAGGGGAAGAATCATTAAAAGTGGTGCAACCGAATTAGATGTGAGTTTCAGAAGGATTTCTCTCACCTAGTGCAGACCAAACTGTGCCAATGGAGGTGCACCTTGCCCAGCCCCAAAAAAACCCTTAGGTCTTGGGATTGCCAAACCCACCAAGTTACAGAAAAAAGCCTTGGACTTTTTTATGATGGATCAAGATGAGGGGCCAACAAAGGGACTTGAAATCTCTCACCTTCGGATAAGGATCCAATTGGATCACAAGCTCCTGATCAGGGAGTGGGAACCAAGCATCCTTACTGGAGAGAGCATAGTGCTACCCCTACACATCTCCCAAGGAGTCTAAGTTGGCTAATGCTAGGGAGTTCGGAACCAGAACCAAGCCTCCACTTCTGCCCACAACCACCTTGGCACCAAGGAAAGGGGAGCTAATTGGCAACGACTTGATCCTAGCAAGACTCCTTAAAAACTCTAGAATAAAAAAATTGTTCTTTGACCTCTCCCCAAATAAAAAGGGGGGAATCGCAAGTAAACTGGAGAGATTCTAACCCCTTCACCTAGCTACAATTGGGTGAGGAGGAGCCAAGCTTAACTCTCCAAAAGGATGAGGAACTACCCTTGGACCTAGACCTTCCAGGATGGAAGGTTTTCAAGAGAAAGAAAGGAGAAAAAGAAAGAAAGGTTTTTCCAACCAAAGGTGCAGGGAGAAAAGGAGGCAATTCTTGACCCTCATCCAACTCTGATGCCTTATTTGAACTCAAGCAATAGAGGATTAGTGACATGCCTTTCTAGGTGGAGCCTCAAGTGAGGAGTTGCTTAGTTGGGGCCCAAGTCCATATCACTGTGGGGCAACTTTTGTGGTGGCTTGGGTTGCGAGTTGAAGTGTTGGGTTGTGTTCGACTTTTGGTTTGACAACACTTCTGAATCGCATAGGTGTCAACAAGTGAAGGTTCAAGGAGAGGGGCTTGAGGAGATGTCCTTAATGTGTTAAGTCCGTGGACTAAACACAAGTTTGTGGTTAGGCCATCAGACGAGAGATGATAATCCCAGGCGACAATGCTTTGAACCACTTGGAAAGTTCACAACAGGTTGAGGCCCACTGATCCAAAGGTTGAGGTTAGCTTAGGGTTACAAAATGAGTCTGAATGCTGGAACTGACCAAGTGTGTGGCTTGCCATGTGCATGTAATTTAGGTGTTTAAAAGGAGGAGCATGGACAAAGGCAAAACCATGAAGGCATCATGGTGAATCCAAGTCTGAAAGTTAGACTCCTCCATCCTAACCCCCTCATTTTTTGAAGCCTTAGGCACCATCCCTTTACCTAATTCCTAAGAGCTCATAGCAAGCATATGGCCTATCCTTACCAAGGTTTCAAGGGGCACAACCAAAATATATATTTTTTGGCAAATCCATAGATACTACCAACTTACCTATTGGGATCAATCTAGTTGATAGTAAGGATGATCAATGGACAACACCCTTTGCCAAAGTTGAACTAAAAGCTCACATCTCCACCAGGTTATTAGAAGATGTCTTAAGATAGGTCAAACTAAAATGAAACTTTAGTAAAGATTTTCAATTTGAATGGTGTTGGTGCTCAAATTTTAAAAAGGTGGGGAATTTGAATGCATAATTTTTGGTGCACATTCCAATTAATATCTCATTTTTAAATATGTAAGGAAAAAAAATTAAAATGGAAGGATATGGACAAGTTATAAAAGTTTGGTGAGTTGAACAACTCAATCCAATTTGCTAATCCAACCCACATCATGTTGACAAAGAAGGGCTCTTGATTGAGGGCAACTAATCACTTAAAACCTAGTCCTTTAGTTGATACACAACCCCCTTGGTGATAAGAAGTGCATACACATTGTTAAAATGGTAGAACACCCTTTTGGATGATAGGGTAGGACATGTAAAGGGTCACAACCAAGCTTCCCAAGCAAGGGGAAGAAGGGTTGTTGTTTCTTAGTTCCTTCAAGTCAAATTGTGAAAATTTTGTTAATGTCCAAGGATCAATCAACTCAACAAGTTGCCCTTCCAAGCCTTGTTAGTGAATAGTACACCTTAACACCTTGTTTCCTCCAATGTGAGAGGGCTAGACTTGGGCAAAGGGCTCAAGAAACAAAAACAACTAAGAACCTAATTACAAACATTCCCAACCCCTTTACGACTTGCTTTATTTCAAGAACACCATGCATTTGAATGACAAGGATCTGTTTTAGTAACATCAAAGGGATTGATTTCCTCAAGCGATTATTCTTTTGGAATCATATTATCTCCAAGGGACCTTCCCTACAAAGAATGAATGTGGGGACGACAATTCTATTGAATAACAATGTAGCCAACAAAATCACCAACCACAGTATAATGATTCTTGGTAGAATTTAATTTGTCATTTTCCAACTTTCAATTTTTGAGTCATTGGGAGTGATCAATGTGTATGGGGCTTGCAAATCCAAGGATCAAACCCTTATGTGGACAAATATTATGAAGGCAATATTACATTGTGGGGGATGATTTTAATTATATGGCAAAGTTTAATCAAATTTAAGGCATTGGCTAGCACTTTTTGAGAAAAAAAAGAAGTCACCTCCTAACACCATCTTAACCTTGAATGTGACCTTATTAATGCTTGGGAATTTTTTTAAAAATTAAATATCAAAAAAGATTTATAGTTTTGACATCGACCAATTTGGAAACATTTTAGTTCTTTTTAGAATTGACAAATTTTTGGTTTCATTAGAGTTTGACATAAGGAGGGTGGGTAGGGGGCAAAATTTAAGCCATTATTTCGGTTCAAAGATTTTTTGAAGTTTGAACATTGCATTCTCTTTTCATGTTCACAATCCAATTCCAACAAAAGAACTCCAATCCCATGTAACAATACTTTGATATAACCTTGTTGGGAATACAAGAAAAAAATGACCAAATGTTCGAAACTTGGAAAGGGGAGGGGAAAAACCTTTATGTATTAAACTAACTAGAAGCAATCATTGTTAAGGTCAATAAGTGTAACCTAGCATTGGTAAAGGAGCTAAGGAAAGAAAAAGGAACTTTAATGAAATGCCTACAAACAAGATTTCCCTTGTGGAAATTCAACTCCAAAGAAACCCTAGAAACCTTGGCGTCAAAAACATGTTTTTTACCTTGGAAACTAAGTTGGTTAATATCTTCTAAACTTCAATGGAACACTCCTTTCATAACTCATCAACTAGTTGGATGAGGTACAAGGATTGTTTCTCCAAAAGAAAAAATTGAATTCCATCACATTGGGGAAAATGAAGATTCTTATAAAAAAGCTAATGGCCCATGAAATTTCCATTATTGGCTTACACTAACTTTTCAACATCCTTTAACTAGTTCTACACAAATCTTTACAAAGCCGATGACCCATTCACAACACTTTAACAACCCAAACTACTTGTTGGGAAAATGTCCCCTCCCAAATCACTAAATTAATGAATCAAAAGTTGGTTAAAGAAATCATTCTAGAAAAGGTCAATGAAGCAATTACATTGTTGCTAAGAAGGAAAGCCTCACTTTCATGTTACACCTATTGTCATTTGCAAATTTGAAAGAAGAGCTTGAGTGCTTGTAGACCTTTGTAGTTGTTGCCTACTATCTACAACACCTACAATTTCTTCTGGATGTTGCTTATTGTCAATTACCTACGAGCCTCTTATAGATGTTGCCAACCATTTACAACATCAATTTGCTGTTTATAGCCTTTAAATCCAATGGCTACTTTCATGCTACTACCCTTTAGTGGTACCTTCTAACAATAGCCCTACTTTCATACTTTAATAGTAAGCATAGAGAATATTTTCATTGCAAAAAAAAAAAAAACTAAGATTCTACATCAATTATGAAGGAATTTCTTTCCTTACCTTCCTAGAAGTTGATACAAATAAGAAAAAAATAATGCACTTGATTCCACACAACCTTAAACTATTCTCCATTACATAACTTCAAGTACAATCTTCTTCCATTCTTTTTCCTTTACATTCATACACAATGTTGAACCCCACTAACCACCCCATAACTTCATCTTTTAGATAAATGGAAGATGATAAATAAACCTACCACTAATAACTAATTCATTACTAAGATGTTCATGGTATTAACTAACTTAGAAAGATTTTCCATCCTTAACATCCTAATTCAAGGATATGCATCCAACTAAAAAAGGTTGTTTGCAATCATATATGAGAAGAAGGGATTGAAATGAAGAGGGTTAAAATAAAATGGAATTACTTCATTTAGCCCATGGCCAACAAAGTCTTGGAATTATTGACCCAAAAGTTCAAGCACTTCCAACCAAATTGGTGGTAAGACACCTAGCTCCTGCAAATGAGCCATGGAAGGCACAACTATATAGCACCCTGCAAGGAAAACCTCACCTCTTGGGCATAAGCATTTTCTCATGCCTACAAATAAATTAACTAGTTGTTTTCAGCTTCAAAGTTCTACAAACTATTGTTTTTATATTTTTAGGGCATTTTGGGAGCTTGGAAAAATAGCAAAAAATAATTTGTTGAAATCTAAGCCCAAGAAATTGGTGGAATCCTACCATAACCCCTATTGGCAACCTATTACTATTAAATCCCAAGGGTGAAAGCATGAAATAAGGAGCCACAAAGTGTGGATAGTCCTTAAAAACTGTTTTTCAATTTTTTGAAAAATCACCATGGGAACACTATATATCAAAAAATTCATTTAATTTTTGAAATAAATTCTTATATTTTCAAAGTTACAACTACAAAATTTTCATGAAAATTCACCATGTTTCAAAAGTCCTTTTATATTTTTAGGTCAAAACTTGTAATTAGGAGCCAAAAGGATTAATTTGGAAGAGGACTGGAAGTCTTTTTTCCCAAAAAAAACTTTTACATGCAAATGAATTTTTGAATGAAATTTTTTATAACTTATCGTAAAAAATATTTAAATGTTCCCCAATGCATCACATTTTTTTTCAATTCATTATTGAATAAACATGAATTTTTAAAAGTGTGCAGATTCCTTACAAATTTAATGTTTCATCTTGAAAAATGATCAAAATTTTAAGTCATCATTAAAAATTAAAATTTCACATTGTATAATTTTATTATACTCTAAGCTATAACTTTTCTTCATACATCATGTACATTATAACCCATTTATATATGGTAAAAGACTCTTGAAGCTCTCAAATTCTAAAGCAATTTTGAAACATTCTTTGAATTTTTAAAATTTTAGAATTCCACAATTTTAAAAGTATGAGTGTTTTTTGAATGTGGCTAATATGTTTTTATCATCTATATTTTTTTCAATGAAAATTATTTTATTATATGAGTCCTTTTGATAGTCCTTTACAAAATTGACTCCATTTGATGCAATACGTGTACATTTTCAAACATCCTAAATTAAAATGAAAAGTTAAAATTGGATCAAATGAATTTTACTTTAAGTTCCTTGACATTCATATGAAGGAAAAAAGACTAAATTGCCATGATTATTATGGTTTTAGATGGTAATAAAAAAATAAATGTTTCATTTTGACTGATTATGTTTAACATTTAATGCCTTTTTTGGTTTTTAGTTATGTGTTTCGACCTATTTAAAGCACTCAAAAAAAATATGTGGACATGTGACTTTTTTTTTCAAAATTTTTTTTCCTTATCAAATGTCCACCAAATCATTTTAATTTTTTGGTGAATTTTAATATATTCCACAAGAAAGGATTTATATGTTCAAAACATTCAAAAAATAAAAATACATATACGCTTTTAGATTTTGATATTCAAACATCCTTAAGCAATATTATAATTTTGAATTTGTAATCATGGTCCAAAATAAATTTATAGATTTGATTATAATCTAGGGCTTGATGCAAAAACATTGAGTTTTTATCATGTTATATGTCATATTTGGCTTCAAATTTGATATTCTATTTGAGAAATTGTGTGAAAAATGTAGTATAAAGCAATAAAAAATTGCCATGTGGATAATGTAGTCCTTGGAAAGGACTTTAACCTTGGCATGATTTGTTTCTTATTTCATGTTTTCACCCCCAAAGGCGTGCTCATAGGGGTTGGTGAGGTTAATGACAGGAAGGCTATTTCCCAAGTAGGTTACTTGAAAGTACAACATCTTTAGGATAATGGCAAGAAAACTTGGAAAGGTGTTCCAAAGTTGCACATTCTAGGGGATGGTAGCAACAAAGCAATAGCCATTGAAAAATGGTTTCTAAAGAACCATCTCACATTGGTTTTTAAAAACTATTTGTTCAGAGATTGGATCTACTAATCTATAATTTCAAAGGACTCCATTCCTCTCCTAGATCTACAAGACATTTGAAGTTTTTTTCAATTTTTGCATTACCTTAGAATTTCAAAGGCTCTTTTTCGTAGACTCATTAGAATTAATCAATCTAGAATTAGGTTAACCTTTCAATGATCAAGGAAAATAAGAGTTTTTTTTCAAGCTAAAAATGGTGCCATGTGCGTTGTTGATATAAGTATCTCCCTTCTACCCCCTTATTGCTTTGATTTGGTGGTTGGGATGATGACCTAATGTGCTATCAACACTTTGAGATATTGTAGGTGAGTTACTCTACAACTTAGTATTGACACATTTTTTTAGGATTTTTTGGTTATATAGGGATATATTTTGTCGCAACCCTATTTTGAGAAAGTGTGAGGATGAAACTCACACTCCCAAAATGGGGACTTGGGAGTCCTCTAAGACTCCCAAAACTTTAGAGTTCGATTGTAATGGTTAAAATACTTTGCATCGGGGTGTTCTTTATATCATTGAAAATATATCAAAGTGTAGATGTCAAAAATGGGCTTTCATGGGCCATTTGGACATCTACAGCACACGTTATGGCACAAAAAAAGGTCGGGAGTCAAATTGGCAATTTGATTCCTGACCATTAAAAGTTGGGAATCGACCTGACCTTGGTGCGTGTAGGTGGAGTGCGATACACCGTTGGAATGCTCTCAAGGAGAATTACAAGTTTGCTTTAGACTTCATCCCAATCAGAGGTCTGAGCAAAAAGTTATGACCTCACAAAGTCCCAAGAGTCCAAACCAGGACAATTTCGGGACTCCTCCTTGGGAGTCCCGAGACAAAAAGCCAATCGGATGTAGGTGTCATGGAGAGACGTAAAGAATACTATATGGGGGAAGGTGGTGGCCTCCCCTGAGTTCGGGCCGTGGTGAGTCTTATGAGTCTAGAGTTGCCCGTGGCTTGTCCTAGCACTAAAGGTGTTGCAGAAAGTGAACTGACTAACTTGTTGGTTGGTTTGATGTAGGTTCAAGTAAGTAACTAAAGCTTGTCACTCTTCCTAGTCCCATCCCGGAACTTTAGCACGCCCCTCTACCCCTTTTAATGCTAAAAGTTGGAAGCATGCCTCGAGTTTTTCACAATTCCACTGTTTGAGTAACTTAGGCCCATTTTGGGTCGAACTAGGAACTTGGGAGCGTGTCATCTTTGGAGTTAGTGATGACACCATTAGTTGGTGCATCCTATCCCTTGTATTTTTTTTATTATGATTAATTTGTTGTCGACTTCTTTTCTTGGGTTCCCACTTAATAATGTGTAATGGGGGAATAAAAATTCACAAAGTTCAAATATAATTCTTATGGGTAAATACAATACATGGGAAAGTTGAGTATTAGGGTAAACATGCCCCCCATTGGTCACCACTTGATAACTAAACACCCCTCTTATGTAGACTAACACTAGTGAATGGTCATAGTTTTTTGTGCAAATGTTTGAATACAACCCTATGACCAAATGCCCAATCTTGAAAAAATATGTTCAATTTTTTCATGTAATCCAAATGATTTTATTTTTTTTCTATGCAATTATGGGTATCAGAAAAAACAATAACAAAAAAACAAAGTGTCATATGTAATCATGTTTGGTTATGGGGGAAGACCAACCCATTATAATGCACATACTTGGGTGGGTTTAAGGGTGGGTTAACTATTTTTCAGAGAACCAACATAAGCAAAATGCAAATAAAAAATTGATTGTTTGGTTATGGGGGTTTAGGTTCACACTAAAAGGCATGAAATTATTCATTAATAAACTTTTAATCTAATAAGGATACAATGCACAAGGATTAGCAAAGGACATTCTTTCTTTAAATCATTGAAGGCACCACATTTATTAACCCCAAAGAAGAGTCCCCCAAAGATTTTTACTATGCATAAAAATTGAACATTCCTTCCCCCCCCAAAAAAGGCACAAATCAAAGTTTAAACTACAACAAACCTTACATCAAATGAGTACATCATTTTCTACTTCTAATATGAGCTCCAAGTATGTCTTCTCTACAAGCTAGGGTAAACAAACAATTCCAACATTGTTTAGAATTCCTAGGTCCTAATGTTGTAGTGTTGAGGAATTCTAATTTGCCAATGATAGTAGAACATGTAGAGAATAGTAGTCCAAGTCTAAAAGCTTACTTGCAAAAAACAAGTCTCAAAGAGAAAGTGGACCAAGTAGAAGAAATTTAGCTATGTTCAAAAGTAGATTTGCAAAAGGTGAAAGTAGAGCATTAGAAATGCTAAAACTAGGTTCAAAAGTAGATTTGCAAAAGGTGAAAGTGGAGCATGTAGAAGAGGGATCAACATCAAACATATAAGTTGAACTTGTAGACCACATTTATAATCAAAGGTTTCAAAAATGCCTGGATTATTGTTGGATCCAAAAATTCATAGTTCGAAATGCACTACATCAAGGAGCTTCAAAAGAGCTAGAGACCAACTAAATCATATCAATCGCTCTTACACATTTCTCTTCACTACATGCACAACAATAGAAGATGTTGATTTAGATTGGGATGATTTTACAAAATTTTATAAGTTATTATATTATATTTTAACAATTTTAGAACATGATATAACAAAATTTCTAGATTTACTACACTTTCTTGATTCTTGGGTTGTTTACAAGAAAGAAAAAAAAAACCCTTGGTGGGGCCAAAATGCACTCCATTAAGTTGTTAGAAGCCTAGACTAAAAAGAGATAATCAATCATGAACTTGATAAACCTCATAGGGGATGGAGCAACATGTTGGATTTGTAAGCAGCAGACCTTGTATCTAATAAGGAAAATCTTCCCCCTACTCCTAACCCATAAAACAAAAGATTAGCACCAAGTTGAATCGAATGTCTCCAAAAACTAAAAGAGGTATGTGGACAAATGAAACGTTAGAAATAACAATGCATGTTGTTGAAAAAGGAACACACTCCACAAGGAAGGCTAGCAAGTCATGGAACATCCCAATGAGCTCCCTTGTTAATTGGCCTAAATGGAAAAACTAGATCTAAGAAGATGGGGCTAGGAGGTGTGTTTAGAAAAGAAGAAGATGCAACAATGATTACATGGCCATTACATGGACTATCCATTAGCCTACAACAACCAAAAATGAAAGTTACAGAGCTAACACAAACAAGGGCTACACCATCCCAAGATGGTATATTGAGCAATAGTTGGTGGTATAATTGGTTCAAGCGTAAACATCAAGAAGTCAACATATGGTAGGTAGAAGGATTAGAAGTATGTAGAGCTCAAGGGTTGACATCTAATTCATGCAACTCTTTTTACACCAACTTGCAATAATTGTACATTCAACACAATTATAGTTTTAATCATATATGGAATTTTGATGAAACATGGATTCAAGCTAGCAGATAGTCTAGAGCAAGAGTTTTGGCTAGGAGAGGATTTAATGCAATTTATAGTATCATTTCAAAATCTCAAGAATGGTTAATTGTAAACTGTGCAATTAATGTTTCAAGGGGTGTTCTATTTGGTTTTACATCTTTAGAGGTGAGAGACTAAAGGATGATCACATTAAACTTTGTAAACCAAGTACTTGTATGGCAATGCCAAAAAAAAAACATGGATGACTACTTTCCTATTTTAAAAAATTATGTTTTTCTTTAATAAATGAGTTCCAGGTGGAATGTCTTTTGACAACTAACATTTGTTAATTCTAGATGGACATGGTAACTATGTTACCTTAGAAGCAATAAAACAAGCAATAGAGTTTGGGTTAGACATGATCACATTGCCATCGCACACATCACATGTATTACAACCATCAAATGTGTCTTGTTCCCAACCTTTTAAAATAACATTTAAAAAGGTTAGGGATGCAGCTATGTCTAGAAGTAATCACATGGAACTAGACAAGATAACCCTAGCTAGATGGGTAGGGGTCCAACCACTTTATTAGGAGTTGCATGTGCCCCCTTATACCATTGCTTTATTTTTAAAATATTCTTGGAATCTTTTTAATATGTCTTTCAAAAAAATATTTAAAATATTTAAAGATTTTTTAATAATATTATGTTAAGCTGTATATTAAAAAATATCCAAATATATGTCATTAGAAAATATTTTCAAATTGTGTTTTTAGTGTTAAAATTGCTTAAAACTATTTTTATGTAACTTTTAAACAGTGGTTACAAGAGGTCCTTATGTGTATTTTTCACTCATTAGATTGATTCCAATTTTTTAACATGTACATAATGTATTCACAATAACATTTTATTTTAAAAAATTATTTTTAAATTATTTTTTACAATCCAAAATTCAAAAAATTAAGCAATGGTTATGATTTTTTTGGTACATGTTAGTATGATTGCACTTGTAGATTATGCCTTAGAGCAATCATTCATAAAACAAAACCTCAAGTCTGGGTTTAGGACTATAGGTATATGGCCTTTGAACCCAAAGGCAATGGATAACAAGACTAAACCATTAGAGGTCTAGGGTGTTTGCAAGTTAGAGTGTTCATTTTTGAATGTCATTGCATCAATTTTCTATGCTTTCATGGATTGGACTATGTTTCATGTCAATTTTTTATTCATTTCCTAAAAAAAGACTCATTTATATGATTCTTATACAATTTATTGTGATACAAAATTAAAATCATTTGAAATAAATATTTCTACATCACATGGGGGACTTTTAACCATAGACAAGTTACAATGTCAAAGTCTTTAATAAGTTGGAAATGGATTCATTATAATCATGGTTTGTAAGTAAATAACACCATTTTTTCTCCAAAACTCAAAACCTATATTTGAAATTGAAAATGAAGCCTTAATAACCATTTCAATATCATATGAGAGTTTGATGGACTTTTAATGACACCAAAAAACCAATGAAAAAGGCAAAGTCCCTTAAGTTCACATTTTTTGGAATTGAGATGAAATCGTTCACCAAAATTGAAACTTAAGCTATATTATAGTGACATGTGGCATTATTTTATAAAAAAGATGGAGTAATTTTATAAATACAACATTTTATATTTTTGGTTTATAAAAAGTACAATGTGAAAAATCCTAAAATGGATTCCATTATGGACACAAAAGTGTTCCACTCTAGCTTGCAAATGCCCTTTAAATTGTAGCAAATGTGAGCAATGCTGGGAAAGAAGAAGATTACAAAATAGAAGAGGAAGCTAAGAATAATCTTCAATGGGGGGAGGAATCTATTGTTGCAAAACTTCTCCATATAGCTAAAACAAATTAACATCCAAGATTTGAAGATCTACCTATCTACATGTCACAAAATGACCAACACTACTATGTAGATATGCCCCATAGCCTTATAATATTAGACCAACAACCAACAAAGATTGATGTTGTAAACCTAGATGAGGGTAGTTTTGAAAATATTCAAGAATTGCTTTAGGAAATTCAGTTGTTTATAAATTTAACTAAAAAATCTATAGCCTACTATCTTTGCCTTCATGTACCAAAGGAAAAGAACCATTAATTGATTATTCTCAATCGCATGTTGTCACTAATTCTGAATACCTAAAAGAAAAAAGGAAAAAACAAAGGAAAAGTTAGTTGTAGAGGAAATTAAAGCAAACAAAAGAAAGGAGAAGGGATATTGGCGAGCCAAAAAAGTAGCAAAATTGGGTTCCACAATAAAATAAGAAGCTCAAAATACTATTGAGAAGTGTGTTAGAGCATAGTTCATTTAGCTTGGATTATAACAATTGTTGTTGAACTGGGTGATCGTTTTCACCATGAATTTCAACTAGGTTTTTTAGCAAATCTATGCAAGTACATGTGGGTGAATTTGGGTTGCACACAACATGGGCTCAACAACAAGCAAGGCTGCAAGCACGAGTTAAGTAGTAGGCACAAGGATGCCAAATAACAAGACTGTTACCTTCAAATGATTAAGGAAGGAAAAAATAATTGCCTAGCTGCTGAAGGAAAGGTAGTGCAACAAAGTAGTAGATGAAAGAAATGTAACAATTGAACAACAAATGAAAGAAGGTAGCAATAGTTGAGAGGAAGGTAGTAGTTAAGGAACAACTAAGCAATAGTTAAGAAAAATGTAGCAATTACATAACAAATGAAAAAAATATATGAACAAGTTTGGGTTTGGGTCTAGAAAAGAGAGGAGGCATCAATCATAGTAGCTGAGATGGCTAAGAGAAAAAAAAAGACCAACAAAAGAGTTCTCAAGTCTGAGAGAGTTGAAAGAGGAGAAAGGGGGGGTGGATTGCCATTGCCAACAATAAGAAAACTCAGAGCTCTAAGCTTTAAAGGAGTTGAAAGAGGAGAAAGGGGGGTTGGATCACCATAATTAGCAACAAGATAGCTCAAAGCTTTAAGTTCTAAAAGAGATGAGAAAGGAGAAAAAGAAGGTGGATTGTCATCACCAACAACAAGAGAGTTATAAGCTCTAAGAGAGATGAGAGAGGATAGAAGGGGGGTGGATTGCCATCGCCAATAGGAAAGTTCAGAGCTTCGAGCTCAAAAAAAATTGAAAGAAACAAGAGGGGCCATCGATCACCATCCTTAGCAACAGGCAAGCTTAGAGCTCCAAGCGCTGAGATAGTTGAAAAAGGAGAAAGAGAGCCAATTGCCATCACCAACAGAAGGCAAGTTTTGAGCTCTGAGCTCAAAGATAATTAAAAAAAGGAAAAAAACACATCACCAAGGCCAACATGTGTGAGACATGAGGGAGAGAAGAAAGATGAAAAAATTGAAAGAATGAGAATAAAGAGGGGACATGGCGCCATCACTATAGGTGCAAAAGATAAGAAAGACGAGAGACAAGAGAGTTGAAAGAGAGAGAGTAGAAAGAGGATGCAGCATCATCGCTATAGGTGCAAGAGATGAGAGAGAAGAGAGACGAGAATGTTGAGAGAAAGAGTAGAGAGAGGATGCGACACCATCATTATATGTGCAAAAGATGAGAGAGAGGAAAGAGTTTGATGTGATGCCATCACTAGCAGGTGTGCGAGATGAAAGAGAGATTAGAAAGAGAAAGAGGAGAGATGAGAGAGTTGAAAGAGAGGAGAGAGGGGATGCATCACCATCTCTAATAATTGTAGAAGCTTAGAGCGTTTGGAGAAAGGGGCATCGATTGCAGAAAGAGGGAATGTCATTCATACAAACTTGTAAACACAAACCAAAGACAAACAATACCTTAAAAACATCAAGCTTAGAGGAGCTCAAAGAAGCTTAGAAAACCTACGCCCACAAAGAATTTGAGAGAGTTGGAGTTTGCAAGAGTCGAAGAGAGAGAGAAGCAGTGTGACAGAGAGTTGGATGCTTGGTGGGGGTGAAAGAAAACCTGCGCCCACAAACATTTGGGAAGGGGCAATGGATTTGGTGGATGGGGATATGTTTACCCATAACCACCGTTTTCTCGAAGCTTGAATTTGTGTGCGATTTGAACCCTATGATCAAAACATAATGCTTACTTCGAGGAAATCTTCCATCCAAATTTTCATCCAGTTTGATAGCCAGGTAGATAGTAGTCATTGGTGCCCAAGTTGGTGTTTGGTTATGGGTGTGTTTTCTAGGGGGGCTATATTTTCAGAGTTTAGGTGGAAAGGAGGCAGATTGAGTGAGACAAAGGTGACCGAGAGACACTAAGTGTTCAGTCACCGGCCTGTTTACCCTAAGGCTGCTACTTTTAACACTCGATAATTCTGTCAGCTTGTAGAAGAAAGTCTGATCCAGGACTTGAAAAATCAGCAAATGGGTCCTCATTGCAAACAGTACAATCCAGACACAAATTTTTGGATCTTGTTATGCACGCTTTGAGTGTGTGCAAGAAGAAGACGCACATTTTGTGTCTTGGCAGCACCAAGATGTGTCTGGTGATGACTACAATCTTGGTTGTGCAATTGAGCAGTTGGGGAAAAGGAGCAATGAGGACCCATTGCTGATTTAACGTCCTCCTGATCATCATAGATGGGCAGAGTGCAGACCAAAAAGGATTTGATTCTCACTCATGCTTCATCTTCCCATGATCACCGCCACCAATATGATTGATACTACTGACCATTGTGCTGCATCAATTTGCCTCAAGTCCTCTCTTTCCTTTCCACCACCCTCCATGGCCTAAAAACCTGCTCCTATTTTGCATTTGTTGTTGGCCTTGCCCATGAGGAAGGCAAGGATCTTGTGTTTAGATTCATTATAGAGTGTAGTAGCTTAAGGGATTTTCACATGGCTCCTAGGTAATAATAATAGGTCTATTTTCACATGAGGATTTTTGAAAGGTGATATTTTGGCTCGTGTGTTGAAACTTGAGATTAGTTAGGGTTCCCAAAATTTCAAGAACCAGAACCAGGATTTTCGAATAAAATGGACTATAACTGGGGGCTAATCAAAGGTTAAGCAGCAGTTAACGACGGGCTTTGGTCCAGGTTACCTGAATCCAGACCAAAATTGGGTCTGATTTGTACAACCAAAATTGGAATCAGACCTAATCATTTATTTACCAATTTTCAATTCAGAGATTAAAAATGAAAGAGAAATAGTAATGTAATATTATTAAACCATTTTCCATTCTATAAACAATTAAATCTGTTAAAAAAAAAATTAAAAAAATTCTCCCTAGCTTTTTCAGAAAATATTTTCAATTAACTTGTTTCCTGAGTTTTCTTTGGAGTCCAAAACCCTAAATATTGGGCCTATTTGGTGCATGTTGCTTTATGTCATTGGTTGAGTAGAATTTGTATTCCTAATTGTGTTCATCACCATTTTCAACATAGGCTAATGTATGGTATGTAAGGCCACCAATTATTATGAACATAGCTCAAGGCTACAATGCATGTGTGTCATGCGTTACAAGCATTGTTGGGTGGGTCTCACTTTTTTTTGAGTATTATCGTGAGTTTCGGGGTTTTTTATGCCTCTATGTGAGAATTGGGTTGATTCTTGATTTTTTTAAAAAAAAATAGTGTTGGAGGAAAAAAAATTCAACCCGATTTTTAGTATTTTTAAATATATATATTATAATCCGATTATCAAGGTACTCAATTCTCACTTATTTGACAATAGTCAGTTTTCAAAATTAGTTTTTACAAATCTGGTTCTCACCAAATGCAATACATGGCGTTTCTCAACTTGAAAATCGGATTGAAAATTGAGATGGGAATTGGGTTCCCTTAAAAGAACCACCCAACACCGGTTAAAAGCTTGAAAAAAATTGTAAACCATTCCTTAAAATTTCACCTTTAACCATTGATTCAAAGAAAGAATATGAAACTAGCCTAATGGGGTTACATGGACTTGAACTTGGCTTTAAAATTAGGTCCAATGGGTCTTAAAGGCTCTTTCCTAAGGTCTAGGTCATAAGGTTAAGTAAGTGCTAAAAGTCTTAGATTAAACATGGTTTATAGTCTATAGGGTCTTAAATTCAAGGTTTATCATAAATGCAAGGTAATGTGTGTTTCATGACCTTTTTCAAAATCAAGGGCTTCATTGCACATGTTTGAATATCTTCAAAAATAATATTTCATTGAATATTCAAGGTGGTTTTGACAACTTGGATAACAAAATTTTAAGTTTCTATTACAAACTTATATCCAAGGGGATGAAATTACAAATTATATGTCCGCAAGCTCATTTTTCTTAAACTCATTTTCATATTTTTCTAACTTTTCTTATAAAGAGGCATCACCTTCGATTAAACTCTATCAAGTTGGAGGAGAAAGTGCAACCCACCCTAAGATCATTAGGCCAATTTTTACTTATAAACATTAACTTATTTGAATTACTTGATTGTAGTTTATATCTTTTTAAATTTGTCAATATTTTTGCGAATAATTTTTTTTTTTTAGTTTCAATTTGGGATCCCACTATCCCAAGGATCTAATGGGTAAGGAAAGGAATAGTTGAAAACAAAGATTCATGTTTTCCCCATCACTTCAAAAGACATTTATTGTCCTTTGCATCAACATGATACCTCTTAAACATCTACAATTCTCTATTCACAAAAACTTTAATGGGTTCATTAATCCCAATAGTCATTTCAAAAATGTCAAACTTAAAATTTTCATCATTCAATTAATATGCCATAGTTTCATATTCTACCACATGGTGTAGTACATGGTGGCATTTCAACAACATTGGAAAAACAAAGATCATCTATCATAATGTTTCACAATGGAAACATCTTGTTTTTTACTAAGTTCTTAAAAAACCAATTGAAGACTCCATTAAGAATGAAAGAAAACCATCTTTAAAACCTCACATGTTTCCATACTAATGTTGGAAGTAAGCATATACAACTTTAAAGTCACACCAACATCATCCTTCGTCAAATTCTCCCTAGAGGATGTGATTTCAATTTTTTTTTAAAATTTCAAGGTCATAGTAATTGTTGCATGCAAGGCATTAGAATGCAACAAATGCCCACACATTGCTTTACCACACAAGCACGAACAATTAAAAAAATGCCAAATTAGAGGTCAAAACACATGGGTAGTAATCTTCACTAATGTTTGGCAATTATAAAAAAGAACAATTGTTGCCATGAGTTCCAATGCTTCTTGAAACACTATGGCCTTACTTGCAAACCTATAAAAATAATTCGTGAATCAATAAAATAGTCATGTTAAAATTTCCATAAACAAAAAACCTTCCACAAAAAAAACACACACACAATGTATGGAAACAAAATTGGCTTACTTTTCATTGGAGTGTTCAATTTTTTGGTTTTAAATTAGTTTCAATGTAAACCTTGTTCCATTCCTACCAACCTTTACTAGATTTCTTTGGCCAAGTGATGCATTTCTGTACATTTTCATAGGTAGACTTTATAAGAACATATTTAAGACCCTTACAAACTTTCTCATCACTAGTGGCATATTGGCAAGCTTTGGAAAAAACATGCCCAAAACATGTCTTTTGAAAGTTTTCCAAGAGTCCAAACATGATCAGGGTACCACATTTGAGCCCTAAAGATTCATTCTAAGGACTCCCAAATTCACCTTTTCCTTCATTTTTCCCATGACCTATCTTACATTTTGCCCTTTTTCTCATGTCAACTGAAATAATTTTGGTCCAAATTTTATATAAGCTTGTAAGGTATCTATTGTTTTTAGTTATGAAATTGAAAGAAATAAAATTTATCGAATGTGGCCCAAAATTCCCATAAATTTGATTTTTTGAAACTTTTTACAATACAATAGGGCATCCGATTTTTGTCACATTCATACATTTTATACACATTAGCACATAAGGTATTTGTGGTAAAAATCTTGGGCCAAATGTTTTTTAAAAAATATTTCTTATGAATCCTTGAATTTTTTTTTCTCATGAAACAAAGTCTTGGATTTTTTTCAAAGACTTGGCATGAATCCTTAAACTTATTCAAATTTAACATTCTATGCATAGAATATTACCTTTGTAATGTATCTATCTATGAATAAAATCAAATTTTAATATGAATGTGTCATTAAATTTCAACATGTTTAAGTGAAGGGGTTTAGTGAATATAAAATGAAACAATCCTTTTGGGGACCCCAACCATGCTTTGACACCCAAGCCCAAAGCTTCACATTTCATAAGACTTGTAAACAATTTTCATTATGTTCTTAACACATGTTATAATTTATTTTTCAAGCCATATTCATCCAAAATATCAATTTAGTTTTTTACCAATGCATTTAAAAAGCCTCAAATAAGCAAAGAGTTACATGCCTTGGTTTTTAACCAAATCTCAAAAAAAATTATAACAAGGGCAAAGACATCATGAACACCCATAGACATCCAAAATAAATTATATGCAATGGCAAAATAACACTTTTCAAAGGGAAGCAAAAAATATGTATGTTTTTCTCCCTTAATAAAATACAACATCATGTGAAAAAAAATTTGTGAAAGGAATTCAACTCAAGGACACAAATGCAAGATCAAACACTTTACCCAAACATTTTTCACAAATTGCACTAGCAAATGTTTTTTTATCACCAAAAGTGCAAGATCTTGCAAATTATTTTTTTTCCACATCATCTTTTTTTTTTAAAAATTCGTTCTTTGAAGCAAAAAGGTAAAAAATGGATGAAAAAAATATTTATTTGCTCTTTTTTAGTAGGTTATCTCTCTAGACTTCCTTTCATAAAAAGTTGACTTTTTCAATTTTTTTGAAATTACTCAATCGTATGCATCAACATGTTTTTTCAAACATTTGATTTGATTTGTTTTATAACAAAATATTACCCCTTTCTTTATTTTTTCCCTTAGGTTTAAAAAAACAAATGACTGGAATAACATAAGATACAACACATGATTTAAGGTGCATCAATGTAGTTTCACTGCACCACTTCATTCAAGTGAAGTGAATGACAATCATTTCATTCATTGTCATGAATGAAATGGTAATGAAAGATGAAGCTTTGCAAGAGATTTTTACAGAAAATCAAAGTCTTCAAATAGAATGAAACTAAAATCCAAAAATAAAATAAAAATAATGGAGGAAATTTATTAAAAAAAATTATGCAAAGAAAATCTTGGAAACCACATAATAAACATTGTTGTTAAGCATTTTACTAATAATAACAAAGATATTGATTTTAAATCTCCTTAGGTCATGCATTATATTTGTTGTTACAAGGTGTAGGCATGGTAAAATTGACAAAAAAAGTAGTTTACCCAAAATGCAGTTTAAAAATAATAGAATTTCTTATATAAGTTACATGAAAGTAAATTAAAAACTTGTGTAAGTAGAAATATGAAAAGCCATGGCCTTCAATTTAGTTTATGGTAAGTTGAATACAAAATTTGAAAAACTAATTTGGTATCATAAATTAGGTGAGAAGTAAATTTGAACCTAATTGGGTGTATTTGGTGTTCAAACATACTTTTACACTAGAAATTTTATATATTATGATTATAACATGTAGATTTTTATAGTACACAAGTATTTTTTAAGGTTCCATTAACTTGAAAATAGAAAACATTCAATATTTCATCTACTTGCTACCCATTTTGTAAAATCAAACACTTCTTGCAAGTACATGCAATTTTGTAAACTCTATTTAAATTTACATGAAAATTTCATTTTTCAAACTATAAATATTAAAGAAAAAGTTTATCTTCATATTAATCATTGAATTAAATAATATATTTACTTTAATGCATCAAATGATTTTTGTGTCTACTTGTAAGTTTTTGTGACAAAGTATAAAAGTTGTCTACTTGATCATGTTTTCACCCTACAACCCACACTCGAATTCTAATTCCAAATCCAAAAAACTCAAGCAAGAAAAGGTTTAATTTTATACAATACAAAAAATGGAATAATTTTATTGAAAAAACATGTGTTTGTTAACCATTTTATTTTTGCCAAAAAGTTTGAAGAATAAATGAATAATCTTGTGAAAGTAAGAGATGAGAAACAATTACAAAGAAAAGGCGTAATATATCTAACAATTTTATTTCCATTTTTTTGCTACAAAGGAACCTTTTAAGAAAGATGATTTGCAATAAATACAATTTGTTGGAAGATTTTGGACTTTTAATCATAAAAAATCATTTTCTTTTGCAATTTGTGTAGAGTTTTTGGTTAAAATGTTTTAGATGCATTTATGTTTTAAAATTATTTTTCTTTCCAAAAAATGGTGCTTGAATTAATGGAAAAAAAAAAACAATTATATGTATTGTTAGCTTTGGTAAAAAGTGGTTTTACAACTACAAGCTTTGACCTTTAGATGTCAAAAGGTGCACATGATATCTTTGCACAAATGACCAAATTTTTGAAGGTTGATTGACAACCAATGTGAAAATACGTTATCCTTGGACTATTTGTGGCCATATCCTTGGACTATTTATAGTTGGAGAAACTTTGACCAGAAGTTTGATTGATTTAGTGAACAAATATGACTTAAAGAAGAAAATTATTGCATGTGTGAAGGATTAGGTGTTCAAGCATGGTAAATTATACATAAAAAGTTACCACAAAAATATCAAGTTAAAAAAAAGGTAGTTTTTCATGAAAACACAAGAAAGTAGATTCAAATTTTACTTAAATTTCATTTTGAACTATTGAGCCCTCAATTGGGTTTATTGTAAATCAATTACAAAATTTGAAAAACTTTGGAATAATAAAATTAGGAAATAAGTGACTGGTCAATATAGTGTTCAAACCTACTTTTTCATTAGAAAATTTAATGAAATATACATGTATAAAGTTATAGCATAAAAATCGTTGTATATTCAAGGGCCTCACCAAAAAACAAATCTACTTTCTCTTTGGTAGAATATACTTCACACATACTTAAATCAAATGTTACATTACAAAAAGTAGGTTTTAAAAGCTACTTGAATTTAGAAAAGTTTACTTGAAACCTATTTTTACAATGCAAAATTAGAAATTGATGCATAATAATGAAGAAGTATCTTGTTATTTATCATTCAACTAAAAAGATTGAATGTATAACAATTTTGTGATGAGTTTTGGTCCTACTTTTTGTTCATTTCACAATTAGACTAGCTAGTACTTTTATTTGTACATTTTACCGTGCTTTTACCCCAATTCTACAACTACAACATTAAAATCTATTGGAAGTTATGAGGTGTTGGGTGGAAGGGAAATTTTCCAAGGAATTTGTTTTGGGCATGCATTTTTAAAAACATGTCAAATGCTACAATGATGAAAAAGTTTGCGAAGGTTTGAAATATGTGTATCAAGTTTGTATAAGGGATTTGTAAAAATGTATCACTTGGTCCAAAAAATCAAGGAAGGTGAACAAAAGTGGAATAAAGCATGCATGAATTATAGTCTACCTGAAGCAAACTAAATAATATAGTGAAAACAAGGTATGTTTTTATCTTTATTAAAAGAATAAAATTACTTACATTTATTTTTGAATTTTTTTCACAAAATATATGCTATGCTATTTTTTTTACCATTGTAGATTTGTTAATAAAGTTATCATTATTTAGGAAGCTTTGTAGTTCAAGGAAGCTATAATATTTTGTTATACTAGGCAAAATATTATGAGGATGATTGCAAGAATGCCATCTCTTTTGACATGGGACATTTGCAAATTATTGTTAATTACCTTTGCATTGTTGTATTTGATTATATTTTGGAATTTGAATTAGTTTAAGGGTTGGTGGTTGTTAAGTAATGCACTAAATTTTGCCATGCCCATGAATTTAAAAGTCAAAGGTGAAATTGGAACTATAATTTCCTTTGATAACCTAATGGATGAAAATAAAAAGGTTTTGTTTGAGTTAAGATGTTTGTATTAGAAATAAATTGTCATTTGCAACCAATTTTTGCAACTAAAATATGTCATTTACAATTGTTATTAGTTGCAAACAACAGTTTTTGGATGCAAAAAATAGTTGCCAATGAGAATTTTCCAATGTTGCCTTCCAACATAAAAAATAATTTGGTGGGGTTTTCGATTTGTTTTTACCTTTTCAAAGAAATATGAAAAAAAATAAAATTCATAATATGTTTTTCTCAATTTTAGACCTTAGATTTAAAAAACTTTATCTAATGTCCTCACTTATTGCTCATGAACAAATGAAGGCCTTTGTTAAAAGATATGATACAAAGTCCTTATATCCCATGATTTTGAAATGTCATCATCATTTTTATCTTTGGTTCACGAATCAAAAAGTGCCATTGTTGACCACGGAATTGATGAAAACTACACTTTGGATATCTTTGAAATGATAGCTAGCATAAGTGAGCCAACTTAAGCAAACCAACAAAGGAGTTTGTGAATAGATAGCTTTTCATTTTTAGGAAATATCAAATTAATGTCAAAAACGTCAAATGTCTTTTTCATTGATGGGAGAACACTAAACTATGTTTTGTAATATTGGATTTCCTCCTTGTCAAATTGTGAAGATTGTTGGATCATAAATTGAAACAAAAGAGGATTTTTTTTGGACCACTTACTAATATAAAGAGATGACATTGCAATAAGATAATTTAGAAAAAATAATTTTTGTGAGCAAAAATTAATTGAATGACCCTAAGGTTGGTTGCAAGTCTGCCTTTAGCTTGGTAGAGCTAACCGAGATTAAATGTAGATTTAGAAGAGGAGTTTAAGGAGTTAGGAGGAGCTGTTGAAAGGGATGAAGTTGTGAAGATTTTTGTTGATGTTCCCAATCTCCCCAAGTTCCCAATGTATTTCCAATGGCTTCCCATTCCATACTATACACCACCATACTTTACCCCATGTCCTTTGCCCAAAGCTCTACTTTTTTGTAACCTATGTAGGCAGCCAAAAGGCGAAGAAGACAACAATACATTTATTTTGGGGAGTGCCCAAAGTTTGATCACATTTATTTTTGATAGGCCAATCAAAGAAGCTCATCACCCAAAAAGAAAATTGAACTTTTGACTGAATTGAAATTCAATATTCATTGAAGAACATGATGGTCATGGTCATATGATCCATTACAAAGGAAAACCTTGTTTGGCTTAAATCATGAACCAAGCTCAAAATATTAGTTCAAGGTTTTCTTATCAAAGGGTGTGTTATCATTGCTTCTTGTGCCCAAAGTGAGGAGTGCAAGGATGATAATATTGGGCACATGCTGCACGAACACAAACAAACGAAGATTTATGTACAAGCAAGCACCACCAGATATGTGACATGTGTGTGTGTGTGTGTGTGTGCATGCTTTTTTTTTTTCAGAAAAATAGCTGAAAAAGTTCATTTTACACTGAATAAACATGTTAAAGTAGTTTCCAAATTTTCTCATAAAAAACGTGAAAATTTGGCACCGATTTTTTTATTATTGCATGGCATATAAGAAAAGTGTGAAAAGAAGATAACCAAAGTGATTTTGGTTGAGAGCCTTTTGTAAGTTCCTACTTGAAGATTGTACCAATCATGGTGGTACTACTACTATTCATTCCTCTTTTGATTGAGAGTGTGTTTCCATGTCATGTGTACAAGCTTTTACATATCAACTACCACCCACCAATTGTGACAATTAAATTTGAGTGTTGGACAAATTTTTAAAAAATGATTGTTACATGTTCAAAAGTCTTCAGAAGTCATTCTTTTCCTCTGACTTGATTTGGATTCTCATGTCAAGAAATGTTTCTTCAAACATACATACTGGCCCCCCCCCCACCCCCATCAAATTCACAATACATGGTCTCAAAGACAAATTTACAAAATAATTGTCTCCTTGCCAAGGAGAGAAAAGTAGAGAGAAAATGAGGCTCTTTTAGACTTATATCCCTATGATGGCACCTCAATCACTACCCATATATGATGGCCCTCACATACTATATATATGTCCATTGCTTGTTGGTGTGTGGTCATACATACATACATACATATACATATTTGGTTGCCCCATATGAAACTATTTATCAAATTTGTGGCTAACATCCAAGTCTTTTCTACATCCATATCCATCTAGATTGATTCTATATACATCCAATAGATCCATATTCATGTTCAAGTCAATTATGGGTGGTTGTTAGGGTTAGTGAACAACAGCCCCCAAAAGACATTTAGTGTCCTTGCATTTTGGAACCCTCATTTTTTGTAAACTTATTATTTTGATTCCACATTAATTTTTTGGAAATGATATTAATCGTGGTTAACATTGTTTAGTGATTTGTAAAAGTTGACTGATTCCCAATTTTTAGTTTTAAAAATTCAGCTAATGGCAACCAAATTATGTCTTCTTTTTTTAATTTCATATAGCCAAATTGGTGAGCATCAAGAAGAATTTTTTTTTCTCAGTTCAGAAAAATGAGAAAATTTGCCCCTAGACAAAACACTGATGCAAACATTTTTGTGGCAAAAGATCTTTGATAGTTTTTGTCATCTTGTATTGTGAAAAATAAGCTTTTTTTTTAGTTTTCCAACCATCAATATTCAAAATAATTTTTAACATATTAAATTTTTTTTGCCAGAATCTGTATCAAGTTCTAAATTCTAATAATAGGTAGCCAAAAATGTAGAAGGAACTCTTAAAATTTTTTCTTTCATATTTTTTAATAGCTAGATTAATTATCTTAAAATATGGAGTTTTTGTGAGAAGTTTTATTGTGGCTTAATTTCTTTGTTGAAACCAAAACCAAAAAAAAAATCACCTCAAAGTAAAATTTGGGCACCCAATTGCCAAATCATGAAGAAAAAAATTCATTGGAATCATTTCCCCTTGGTTTTTTGTAGGACCATTAAACACTTTGCAGTATGTACGAAAGATTAGGCAATTAGACACCCCTTTAAAGGACAATAAGGCTTCAATAAAAAGCCTTGGATGCAACCAAAAGATCTATCTACCAAGGAAGGTTATAGTTTGTTTGTTTGTTTTGTTTGGTCGTCCTGTTGAGATCTCCCAAACCACGGCACCTCTTGTTAGGTTCTTGATATTATTGAAAAACCCTTGATGAGTAGGGGGTGCACGCAGTTGGTTTGGTTTCATAATGCTTCACTCTATGGTGGAGAAGTAGAGAAGTTATTGAATATTGAAAAATGTTTTTCATTGAAAATCCATTTAAATCAAAACTAAGAATTATAGTGGAATTTGAGCATGCTCTTGGTATTATTGGAAAGCTCTCAATGAGTGGATTTTTAATGGAGGTGATTTGAAAATTTCCAGACCTAAGGTGCACAAGATATTGAATTTTGAATATTTTTTGTCATTGCAAATTCAATTAAATTACAAAAAATGATTTTGGAAGGGAACATTATTTAGGTAAACGGTTCATACTTTGCAACACCATTGGCACACAGGCTACATATACCAAGACTTAACATTGGACCTAATAAAAATAAATTAGGGCTTCAATCTGAAGCCTTGGATGTGATGGACAATAAGCCTTCAATATTGAGCCTTGGATGCAATCAATAATAAAGCTTAGGGCTCCCCATTGTGCCTTCTGCACTTTGGGGTATGTTCTTTTGTTTGGACTTCAGTCCTTTCTTTTTTCTTCTCTTCTTCCCTTGCCAGGTGTTTTTTCTTTATTTATTTATTTATTTATTTGTTTGTTAGTGATGGTAGGCCTGAGGGCTCAAAACGCAATCTGAAATTTCAGAGCGCCACACGACCACAAGCACCTTCACAATAATTTTTTTTCTTGCTGCCTTCCTTTCACAGCCTTTGAATTATTGTGACAGTCATTAATTATTTTTTTAGGAATGAGATTCTTCATTTTACTTTTAGCCTTCTCCTGTTTTAATTTTAAGCCTCTGATGCCATGCAACACAGGAGTTAGTCAAACCAACCGACCAACCAACCAAAAAGGAAGCAACATAGATCAGCAGCTTATACATCATACATAAAATATATATAGTTGATGAGGAAGAGGGGATGGCAGTTGGCATTATTACAAGCAAAGAAATGACAAATTGTTTGTTTTCTAGTGCGTACGGTCACCCACACTATTGTGTTTTTGTAATGAAATGCATTATGCATTATACTACTTTGGTAGCGAACTAAGTTGAGTATTGTAGAAGGAAAAGATAAGAAGCTCCTTGTTGTGCCTTGTGTCATTCATATCGCTGGATGGGAGTACCAAAGTTGTTGGCATCAGGTGAGATTTTGTGGTAGCAGCTTTTTTTTTGTTGCAGGAAGGCACATGCACTTGTCTTCTTCTTTGGGAATGTGATTGAAACTTTCTCTCCCTTCTTTTCATGTTACAGCCTATTTGACAAATTGACATACTAACACTCCCTTACAAACTTTGTGTTCTACCTCCGGGTTTGAAAAAGGTCACCCTGCAAATATATCAAAGAAATTAGAACGTCACAGCACGAAAGGAGGGTGTGTACTGATTCCATGAGATGATGAGCACAACCATCATCACTCTTCACAAAAATTCATCTTGTTCATCTTTCTGAAACTTTCACCATTGTTGTTGTTGTGAATTCAGCTTCGAAGTTCTCTCAGCTTTCAGGCCCTCAATCATAAAGCCCTACAACTCTTAAAGGATTATGGGTTTAGTGCTTCCCTAACCCTAAAGCCCTAAAGGGATTAGAGGTTTAGGAATTCCCTGACCCTAAACATGAAAAGGATTAGAGGTTATGGGTTTAGCGATTCCCTAACCCTAAACCCTAAAGGGATTAGAGGTTCTGGGTTTCTCTGACCTTAAACACTAAACACTAAAAGCATTAGAGGTTTCGAGTTTTAGGGTTTAATGAAATTGTGGTGGCATGTGGTGGTTTGTTAAGTAAATTGGTCTTAGTTGTAAGTAGCTTATTCTTATTGTGTATACATCATCATTTCAATAGTGTAGAAGAGAGAACAATTGCCTAAGATAAAGTCACCCATCACCGAACACTTCCCAATATTTTCCTCATTGCACCTTCTGGACATCCCTTCAATGAATTGTCATTCAATATGAGTGTGTGAGGCATTGACTGGTTCCCTGTATAAAACAGTCAACCAATATACCTTACCCTAGGGTGGATCTGATCTATTAAACTACTCTCAAATATTAAAGTTATCCTTAAAGCCAGGGGGCGAGAACGGCCAGTTCCGGCATAATAGGGTATCAAATGCGTAACTGGGAATGAAATTTTACAAAACGAAATAACTGGGACCCAAACTAGTTTTTCCACCAATTTTGGTGGCAGACTGACTTTCATCCCCTCTTTGCTTTTTCCTGGGCGCCTCCACTGCTGCGACATATATTTTCCCTGTTCCTACCTGTACAACTATTATAAATACTCTCCAACCTGAAATGTGCATTAAATGCTGCGTTTGAGCGTTTCATACTGAGATTTAATAAAATTTCCTTTACTTTATGGATACCACTGAAAGAGGGAATAGGGGTGAAAGGGCGAATGACTTTATGGATAACTTTGTTGAAAAGAAATTATTTCTGATTCAAATATGATGCTGAGGTGTTGAAAACTGTCCTATTTATGACAGGCTATGGTATGATTCATTTTCATTCATTCACACCACATTATTATGGGAGTCTACGGAAGATGGTGGAAATATATAATAATTTCAAATTCATATAATGGATTCATGTCTTTTTGAAAATTTGGATTCTTTGGTTTTGTCAATGTGGAAGCAGACATCATAGGCTACCATACTGAAAAATAGATTTAGATATTCATGTTTTTCTTCTTCATGTACACACATTCATGTTTCTCTCTTGGTGTAGTGTGGCTTTTCCACCAAGCAATTGTCATGGAGTGGAAGGTGTACCAACTCCAATCAATCATGAATCAAATAACAAAAGCTTTGCATGCATGCATACCAGATGTTCTTTTTTCTTTGGGAGCGTGAATTTTCACCACTTGGCGACAGAAAAAAAAATCTAATGTGACCCATGAAAAGGTTTTATGTGAAAAAGAATGCACCAAAATCATCGAAATTTTTCAAGAAATTTTTTTTCTCTGAAATTGCCATATTTAGACAATAAGTTTTAGTTTTGCCAAAATATGGCAGGATACTACTTTCCTCTCTAACCTATAGATTTTGTTTTGCTAATTCCTCTTGTGGATGATCATCAGTGTGGCTCCATCACAAAATTGAAAAATAGACCCACCCTGATATGCACACATGAAGAGAGAAAGGCACTCCAAATTAATTTATTTAAAAAAAAAAGAAAAAGTTAAAAACCCCCAAAAAAAGTATTAAAAAAAAAAAAAAAAAAAAAACACAGCTAGAAACATAAAATGGTCCCTGACTGGATGAAATTGACAAATTTTGGGTGCATTTAAAAATTTAATGCTCTCCCATGTTTGCATGTCCTCCCTCCTATGAGGCCAGAATTGGCTGCCAGGGCTGATTATGGCCTAGCCCTACATCTGCTTTAGTTTGCAACCTACCTATTGCTACTAACCAACCTACCTAACCATAAAGCACACTCCAAGGATTTGCACTTTGTATTTTCAATGCAGCTCCTGGTAAGGAGCCTTTTGTGATCACCTGCAGACCTTCTTCCACCATTTGAAATTCAAATCCTTTTGTGCTTTATGCTAGGGAAGGACCTGGTCCCACATGCCTCGCCTAACTTTGGGGCCTACACCCTAGACTAGCACCCTCAGACAAGCACTTGTGTGTGTATATATATATATATATATATATATAATATATATATATATTCATTGGGTATGGATAGGGTATATAGTTTATTGTAAGCTATTTTCCACAAATCAATATATATCATAATGAAACACATATTCAAGGGTATGTAAATTTTTAAATATATATTTTATTTTATTCATAACCTTGAATATATAATGTAAGAGACACCTATACCTAAAGTCAAATATGCTTTGATATCTACATCAAAAAAAACTCAGGGTAAGTAATGACCAAAAACCCAAAACTTTAACATCTAGTAAAACATTCATTATTTCCATTAAGGAAACCCTAAACCCATTACACACACACACACACACACCAAAAACCCAAAACTTTAACATCTAGTAAACCCTAAACCCTAAACACACACACACACACACACACACAGAGGATATATCAAAAATAAAAATATTTGCACAATACTAGTTACAACCATCAAATTAGGGAGAGGCCTTGGGGAGCAACTTGGCTTCCCCAATACTTGAAAATTGTTCCTTAGGAGAGAATTTTAATAAACCTGGGTTATATATAGTGACTTATTTAGCTGGAAAATTTGATGATGTATTTGGGTTATGTAAAAATAATTGCTTTTAGTAAATTTAAATTGGGTTTGTAGCTTTTTGGCCTGCTCAATTTGAACATATTTTGGGCAGAAATTTGTACTATATTTTTTAGAGGGCACGCTATAATGCAAAACCTTCAACCTTTAAATTGTGAGGTGACAAGAAGAATATTCCCAGGTAGGTATGCGCACTTCGTACGTGAAGAAGAAGGGCAAGGAGGGAGGGAGGGAAGGAGGAGGGATGCGCGCGCAGCCTCGGGATCGCTTAAGTGCGCGCCGGAGAGATGGATCGATTGTGTCGTGGAGGAGGAGATGCGGATGTGACGATGCCAAAAACAGCCTCCATGATTGCGTTGCACGGTGATAATTGTCGCTATGGAGGGCTGGACAGCTGCCCAGCTCCCGCCAGACTAGTTCCACAGCTAGCAGCTCATGGGGTGGGGGGGGCCCGCCGGCCTAGTCCACTCTTTAGTTAGTTCTCAATCGCTGCCGGATTGATCGCTGCAGCAGTTTTATCAGTGCCTGATGAGATCACACTAGACTAGTGTTTGATGGGATCGATGACCAGCTGCTGCTGCTGCTGCTTTGTCGATCTGCTGTTTTGTCTTTTGTGAGCAGCTAGGTCAATGGACTTTTGGCAAAAAATAATGTAGTTCGAATATTATTTCTGCAATTACAGAAATAAATAATAATGTGGAGTCGATGCTGATGCAGCATGCATGGGATGATCAAGCTTTTTCTCGATCTTGTCTGAAGAAGGCTGCGAATCTGATCAAGTCAGCTTCGCCATCGATGAGGACTTCATTGACCGCTACTTTGAAGGGCGCTGGTAGTAGTACTACTTCAGTGATTGCAAGTAGCTAGAATCTCTGATCGACCTTCAAAGCGGTCTTAGCGGTCGAGAATTGTTGGGATTGTATACCTGCGTGCTACTGGGTGTACTCTCAATAATTCGATCGACAATTGTCGCTAGTGCTGGTATCGATCGAATGAGCGCCCGGATATTCAGGAATCGCTTCATATTCTATGGTGTACAGACAGTGGATGGGGAGGGAGCTGGGAGTATACATGAGAATTAGACAGTCGAGGACCCCCGCGAGCTGGATTCCAGCTGCTGCTGCTGCCGCAGCGATGATGATGGGCCCGACATCATATATGACTCGAATTGCAGCTGCAGCGGCGTGTCATGAGTCTACAGCCAGCAAACAAGATACAAGCCGCGTGTGCTTCAAGCAGCCAGCAAAGACTTTATAGAACACCGACACAAGCAGATGCAGTAGTGATGAGGAGTCAATTTGGATTCCACGACGTACTGATCCGTTCCAGCTGCTGCAATTAGCAACTAGTCTGCACACAAGAAGTTTTCCCCTCGTGTGCAATGTGAGAAAGCTCTCAGTTATAATCCCTCTTAGAAATCCCTCTTAGAACCAATGTCGAAGGGAAAATTTGCTTCCCCGCCGCGTAAGGTGCTTTCCAACCAGGGAAAAATCACCGACTTCCGCTTCTGACCTTGGTTCACAGTACCCTTCTAGTTCATGGCATAATTGAACTTTCCCTGTAGCGCTCCCTGGGAATGTTGTAAAACTCCCTGTGTTGCACAATTCCCTGTTGCTTTTTTAGTCTTTATTCTGGTTCCCTGGGAATTCCCTGTTGCAAATCATCCCAGTTGCAAAAGTCCTTGTGAGCTCGATCGCAAAATTCCCTGTTACTTGCATTTTTAGTCTCTATTCTTGGAGGTACAGTCGAAAATTTTCCCACAAGGAAGGAATTATCACCCAAGAGTTTCTTGTTGGATCTGGTCCAGATCTGTCGTAGCTAGCTAGCTCCAGTGGCGATGAAGAATTCTAGGGCGGTGCGCGGGCGGGCGGCCAGGGATACTTTTTTCTAGCTGGAGTGGAGGTGGACGTAAGATCAGGAGCTTTCTGCAGCCTAACTAGGAGTTCATGTGACGAGCTGCTTCAGCTGGAGCAGCAGCTGGCCCGGCGCAGGCATCGATGATAGAGGAATATAGTTGCGAGGAAGGAATAGAGGAGGAATCAGAGCGAGGAAGCTGACAACAGTACATACATTTTGCATTGAGAATGCTGAAAGTCGATATGCTGAATGCGAGGGAAAAGAGATCAGTGGAGCTGCCGATGATGGAAGACTTGAAGCCGGCTGCTGGGTTCAGTCGTGACCCAGCTCGCGAGAACTAATTCTGATGATCCAGCGTCGTGAAGATTCTCTTATAGTTTGATCAGCTTCTAGTTCCTCTAAGCATGAAGCTACAGAAGTTGCATCTCTTGTGTTTCTGGGTGCTAGCTGCTGTTCTGCCCCTTGCGTTGGTACGAGTGTACATTTTCTACAACAGGCCAGGCTTGATCCCAGCAGATTTCACCAGCTTGTTCTTCAAAGCTCATGAGGGCCGCGAGCCCGTCCAGCCTGGTGTTTGGGTACTACTTCTGAAGATCTCTCTAGCTTCCCCTACTTGCTGCTGGATCTCCCTAATCTTATGCTAGCTTGTACTGCAGTCAATATGCAATCCATGAGGAGTGCTGCATGATCTTGTAAGCTTGACATTTGACAAAAACCTGCAAGTCTAGAACTCTGATGCCTATTGCAAGTCTGTTCGCGCCCGGCATCGTACTGACATTGTGTCGTTTCTGCTGTGGTGGATCCATCTGGAAGCACAGAAGGTCCTCATTACCTCAAAGTCTAGAAACACCACCACGACGTCCAGTACGGCAGAATCAGATGCCTCCAGCTCCCAGCAGCAGCTTCCAGTCGATTCTGATCAGAATAAGAACAACAGCGCCATCGAGGAGTCTAAGACTGTTGACGACGACAAAACTTCACAGCTGCTGCACAGCAGTTCTACTCAGGACAGATCACAGAATCACACCAGCAATGAACAACCGATATGGGATCATGAAATGAACAACAGCAAGCCTGTGATCGATGTGAAGGAGCAGCTGGAGCTGGCCAAAAACATGAGGACGGCAGCTGCCCATGATGTCGAGAACTTGAAGGATCGTGCAGCTGTCGAGGACGGTAATATTGCTGCAAACCAAAATGATGTTGTCCAGGAGGAGGAGGGGGAACTTGTAGAATGCAGCGAAGTTGATCTCAGCAAAAGAGTTGTGCAGCTGGATGGATCAAAGCAGCAGCTTCAAGTGCCGGAGGCCGACAGATCAGATAAGTGCAACAAGAGCCGCAGCAGCAATGAGACAACAGCTGCTACTAGTTCGACTACAAATCTTCCGGCAGTTGCAGCTATGAAGCATTCTGAAATGCCGGCATCAAATCTGGAAGCTGCAGCTGGTACAGCTACTGATCCCTCAATGGCATCATGAACTTCTGCTAATTGCAAGCTCAACTGGATTCATCTCAGAGCTCAAGATCTTGACGTCATGCATTGGGTTTGTTTGATTTCAGGAACAGCAGGAGCAGCAGGAGCAGCTAAAAGTACAGTTTGTGATCTGTCTAATGGGACATGGGTGCAAGACTTTGGAGCTGCTCTTGCATACACAAACGAGACATGCAAGTACATAACAGGCCATCAAAACTGCATGACAAACGGACGGATGGACAAAGAGTTTTTGTATTGGCGATGGAAGCCAAGCACATGTGAGCTGCCTCAAATCGACGCAAGAACCACTTTGGAGTCTCTGAGAGGCAAGTCTCTTGTCTTTGTCGGAGACTCAATTGCTCGCAACCAGTTCCAGTCACTTCTGTGCATACTTTCTCAGGCAAGCAAGTCTCATCTCACCTCTCCCGGCCTAGCTCTAGCCACTAATTAACTTCCTCCCATGAGCTAGTTTTCTAGATCATCCAAAGCTGATCTAGCTAGCTAGAAATGCTGTGACATCAATCTACTGGATTGAAGAGCTAGATTGAAACCAGGAGGCTGAATCATGATGCATCGCAAGGAGTTTTCATACAACTCCCTGTGTGCAATGTTTTTTGTTCCACCCTAAAAAAAGACTCCTCTTCTCACCCAACAGTCTTGCTGCAACTTTTGGTGCGGATTTGTTGTTTCTTTGAACAACAGGCAGAGGATCCAACTCACCTTTATCATGACGAGGAGTGGAGAGAGCATGTCTATGTGTTCCCATCCTATTCTCTCACACTCTCAGTTCGCTGGTCTCCGTATCTGGTGCGACAAATTGACAAGGAGATACCCGTCATGGCCAGTGGCGGTGACGACGACAACAACAGCACCACCATCACCCAAGTCATGATCGCACATCTCGATCTGGATCTGCTAGAAGAGACATGGGTTCAAGCAGTTGTTGGTGCAGATATCGTGGTAATTTCTTCAGGGCAATGGTGGTCTAAAGCTGGAGTCTATCTCGAGGATGGCAAAATTGTTGGTTGCCACCAGTGTAGTCCACAACTGCTACCAGAACTAGAAGAGGAGCAGCAACAACAAGACCCAATGCATGAAGAAGGAGCTCCTCATGGCGATGCAGGTATTGTGCGAAAGTCGATAATGGGATTCCATGATGCATACAGGAGAGCTTTGCACAATGTTCTGGAGGGGGTGTTGTCCATTCCTGGATACAAAGGGATCACGGTGCTCAGATCATTCGCTCCTGATCATTTCGAGAATGGAAGCTGGGATAGTGGTGGATCTTGTCCACGAACAGTACCAGGAGGTGTGCCTTTTGACGACTTCACTGAGAAGATGTACCAGATTCAGATTGAGGAATTTCACAAGTTGGTCTCAAGCCATGGGTCATTGCTCCATGAGAGCAGTAGCTCTAACTCTTCCATTCTAGGCTCACAGCTAGGCTCCAAGGAGGAGGAGGAGGAGGAGAAGAACGGCTCGGTTACTGCTGTTGGGAGGACCTCCCGCCTCAAGCTTGTGGACATCACCAATCTTGCACAGATAAGAGCTGATGGACATCCCAATGCATACCGCATGTATCAACCCTTTGCAAAGGAGAATGTGGGTAGGATTCAGAATGATTGTCTTCATTGGTGTCTACCCGGGCCCATAGATGTGTGGAATGATGTGCTTATGGAGTTCTTGCAACAACAGCAACTCCTCCAAGGAACAAAATTGAGGTAACAACAACAACAACAACAACAGCAACACTTCTTCCCTGATGACAGCACCATGTTCCAGCATTTGCCATGGCTGCTGCTGCTGCTGCTCTTGTTGTTGGGTTGGTTTAGGGCTTACAAAATTTGCATTTAACTCCAAATTCTTTTCATACAGAAATCCCTTTTCTGAAAGTAAAATTTATTTGACTTGCCAATTTGTGGGTGTGTTCTTTTTTTTTTTTTTTTTTTTGATTTTTTAAGCTTTATTTTTTTTTTGTTTAATTTTTATTTTTTTTATTTTTT
>Ga0116231_10000671_pt1 | contig 62847 bp, 44 predicted proteins | sample S1TSphgellanicum_2_FD_89695 | JGI IMG/M metagenome (GOLD analysis project Ga0116231, IMG submission 89695) | Host-associated microbial communities from peat moss isolated from Minnesota, USA - S1T2_Fd - Sphagnum magellanicum MG | ecosystem: Host-associated > Plants > Peat moss > Unclassified... | reverse complement strand
TGCAGGGATACTTTTGCATTGCATGCATTTAAGACCCTTCACTACTTACTTTAAGGTTTTCCGTTACTTCCTTGGTGACACATTTTGGGTCCTCTTGTGCAAGTTTTGGGCTAGTAACCGACAACATGGAGCCAAAAAATGTGTCTGGGCAGCATCAAAAAAGATGGACAGGGCAAAGGGTAGACATGGGAAAAACAAATGCAGGGATACTTTTGCATTGCATTGCATGCATTTAAGACCCTTCAATACTTTAAGGTTTTCCATTATTTCCTTGGTGTCTTCTAAAATGAACTAATTACCCGTACAATGACTTTGTAAATGAATTGCGACATTCACAAACTTGACACAAAAACAAGGGTACTTCATTTTTTTTAATTATAAATTCACACCGTACAATAGAAGAGATATCTGCAAAGTAAGGAAAACATCACATGAGAAGGTACCCATGTTTGGTCATTCATAAAGGAGGTGAGGTTTCCCTAATGACACTTTTGTTCATAGGCTCTCTCCCCCTATGTATCACAATAAGTCTGCCTTAACACTACATGCCAAGTTTGTAGGCGGACCAATGAGAGACATGGGCAGGTTGGATATGGCAGAAGCCCAGCCACAATGCTCTTTTTTTCGTCCCCTTGGGAATGGAGTTTGGTTTTTATCTAATGCTTTGGCATCTAACATAATCTCAATGAATCAAAGAAACGGTCTCAAATTAAAGAAATTGTTATGCACAAAAATGTGACTTGACCAAGCCATGCTTATGGTGTCTTATGACACATTTAGTGGAGGACTTTTCATAGGGAGTAGTAGTAGTACAACAACAAAAGTTGGAAGAGGAAACAAATAACCACCTTGAGAAGGGGGGAAATCCTCTATCCAAGAACTTAGGGTTTAGGGTTTATTTTATTCATCCATATGTACACCCTGTGGGACAAAACAATCCTCTACCCAAGAACTTAGGGTTTAGGGATGATTTTATTCATCCGTATGTACACCGTTTGGGACAAATCAATCAGTCAGCATGTTGATTGGCCTCCGAGACAAGAAGAAGCAAAGTGGACTTCCATTCCACGATGTATCCAAGGATGGCAGTTCACATTCCAGCATGGTAGAAATGGTCGGCCAGAAAGGGGTCCAGAAGGGGGGGGCCAATGGTAGAAATGGTCAGCCAGAATCTGACCCCAAAGACCCCTTCCTGACCTATTGGCCCTAGCATAACAAAGTTATCCATAAAGGTGCCCTGTCTTTGGGCCCTAGTTTCATCCCCTAATCATTTTGTCATCCCTAATTTGAGCGTAGTTAGAAAAGTGAGCGAATTTGGGTGATGTTTAATGAAACTGGGCATCCATCAGTTCACAAAATTCGTAGGATATAATTCTGGCAAGACTTTTATTTATGTATGGCCTCCTCAGTAAGGCAAATCCAAAACTGAGGATGAAACTCCTGTGAGGACCAGTTTAAGTGAGAACAACAGTTTTGGTCTCCTTTACTTTCATTCCTTTGTTCCATAGACTGTTTTCATCCCGACTTTTGATTTATCCAGTAGCCCTAGTTTGGAATTATTCATAAAGTACCCCAACCTGGGGGCACTGGCCGCCAGTTTCCTCTAAACTGGGGATGAAATCAGAAGTCAGCATGAAAACACTACACATGGGAAAAAAAAAGGGGGGGGGGGGGGCAATCAGACTAGTTTACTTTAGGGAGCGGCCATGTATGGTGTATCCCACCCGGTAAGTTGTCTTTGGGCTCCCCGCAGGTATTGGTGCCTTATCCGGGGAGCCCATCGACAACTTACCTCACCGAATGTGCCATAGACGGCCAGATCTCTAGTACATTAATCATACGGATTCAGGGTCGGGAGGCCAAATCCGCACTCGGTCGGTCCTTGACCACCTGGCAATTGTGGTCTTATTTTTTCAATACTATTGTTTCATTTTTGGACTTAAATTTGATAATTTTTCCGGTGGATAAACTTTGTCAGCTTGACAACAACAAACCAATCGGCTGTCCCAGATGATCCTCTCTTTTGCTGATCCTTTCACAAGTCATAAAGCACTTCACGGGTTTTTTTGTTCCTTGAATGTGAAAGTACCTCCCCAGAAGACTCGTTCATCGGTTGAAGGACCCTTTGGCTAAATCAAATGGAGATCATCCACTATTTGGATGAAAAAAACATTTCATGCGTTCTCTGGGCCTACAACCTTGGGCTACCAGCCTCAAGGCTATGTATGAGCCACAAATTAGGTGGATACCCTGGGCAGCATGCCTTCCCCATTAAATTTTAAGATAAGTATTAGAGTTATCCGGAAAGTCACCCTGTCTTTGGGCCTGCTTTCACCCTGTATCCCCTCTTTCAATGGTGTATATGCAAAGTAAGGAAATTTTATTAAATCTCAGTATGAAATGCTGAAACTCAGCATTTAATGCACAAGGTTCGAGATTAACTATAGTAGTTGTACAGGCAGGAGTGGTGAAAATATATGTAAGAACATTTTGGAGGCACTCGGGGAAAAAAGGAAAGACAGGATGAAACTCAGTTTATGACCAAAATTGGAGGAAGAATTAGTTTTGGATCCCAGTTATTTCGTTTTGTAAAATTTTCATTCTCAGTTACATGTCCGATGCCCTATTTTGCCGAAACTGGTCGTTCTCGCCCCCCTAATCAGGCGACTTTATGGATAACTCTGTTATAATATCTCAATTTTTTTGTTTGTGTTCGAAATTGGGATAATATAATACCCATCTTAAAATTTCACTATGTCCATGAATATCCCTATTAGGAAAGAGGAAGGATATTACACTATTCTTTAAGAGTGCAAGGGATCTTACATAGACTCCTTAAGAATGTGAGGGAGGGATCTTATGCCATATGCCTATAAGTTGAATCTTAACTTGTGGCCATGGACTTCTACTCTTCAATCTTTTGGGGGAAATAGATAGCTTTATTCCAAACCACATAGTGAGGATAAGGGGGAATGCTACATATGGCCTTTATCAAGGGGCTTCAACAATTTCACATCATGCATAAAAAGGGGGTCCCAACAACCTTGTCATTGGTTGAGAACGTTTCATAGTTTCCACATGAAAAAGGGAAATCGAAACAAAGGGTGTGTGGGGTCTTTCCTTTGAAATTAACAACTTTCATTCCAAAAGAATTTGGGCAAAACATAGATCTGGATTCTAAGTGGTCGAGAGTTGTTTGGCGGTAGGAATAGGTATGTGGCCACCATTTCATCTCGATTACCTGAATCCTTGATCTCCGAGCTTTGGGAACTTTGATTCTCTTTGGTAATACTACATTAGGCATGTGGAAGAAGGTGGAGAGCACATCATTGGTTTCATCTCTTGGGCTCTCTCTCTCTCTCTCTCTCTCTCTCTTCTCATGCAAAGAACTTTGTTTCAAAGAACAAAAGAGGGGGTGGGGGGGCCAAGTGAGGCTAAAATGAACCCTAGATAGAGGGGTAGTTGTTACAACTTTGGAGATTGGTTTCCCATTGTACTCCACATTTTGGAACTACCAACTTTCTCCAAGCAAATAGCACTGAAAAAAATCCAATGTCATTCCTAAGAATCTGGTAAATATTATGGAGTGTATGACCATTTTATTACCTAAAGTTATTAGGTATAATATCCTAACCCAACTAAAGAGGGTTTATAACTTCTCTAATTAAATTTTTTCGGGTTTAGGCTTTTAAAAACAACTCGTCATGTAATCCTTAATTCCAGGTTTTGCCATGTTCCAAATCTTAATTTCTCCTCACCTAAAGGAGGGGGTTATTCCATTTGGAATGGTTTCTTCCATTAGATCTTTGCTTGAGGAAAGAAGAAGAAGAATATTTTAAAGCATCTTTAGGTCGGGTAATGCCCTCAAATGAGGGCATTATTGGACTCGAGCCAATGCTCAATTGTTGCTTCTCCTGGGTACTCCTTCCCTTAAGGCCTTCACCCTCAGGCATTATTACCCTATGCAAATGTTTATTATCTAGGCTTTACATGTTGGGAACTTTGGAATGATTGTACAAAGTGATTTGAAATGGTACATGAATAGAACAATCTGCAAAGCAAATGGAAACATCACTTATTTTCAACAATAAGTGTTTGTATACGAATTGAAAGAGTGCGTTAATCATTCACTACCTTTCAATTACATAATTGGTTTCTAGTCGAATGGGATAAATGAGTCATCTTTCTCTACGAAGCCTCATGTGACAAATTCCAATATTTATTTATGTATGAAACAGAAATAGACTCATATGAAGTTGAAGAAATCGAAGAAATCAAATTGATTTGAAATTGTAGTTTTAGTGAACACTACCAATGATCCTTGGAAGGAAAAATCTTCTCTTTTTTTTAAAAGTGTGATACTAATGGATAAATAAACCTTAAGTGTTTAGGAGGTGAGCCTAACCCAAAAACATAAACCTTAGGTGTGTAAGTGATCCTAATCCAAAACATCAAAGTTCAACTTCCATGTGACTTGTTTTCATCCATGTGTGAGTGAGTTTATGTAAGAATCCAAGTTCCAAGTGATATGTTTTTGTATACCTATGTGTGAATTTTTTTTTAATTATTAATTTTAAAATTTTTATTTTTTAATTTTAATTTTAATTTTAAAATTTTGTAGTTGATGCCCAAAACCAAAGCAATTTATGTTTTGTCTCTGACACAAGCACCGCCTGAAGGCAACTATCTAATAGTTCACCTAGTGACAGCCAAATTTGATTTGATTTTGTGCAGCATATCTGACACCACCCTAACCTAATGCACATCAGACACCCCCTTTATTTTCCCTTCTTGTCAGTGCCAAATTAGTTCCAGTATCTTCTGCCATAAGTTACATGTGTTCCAAATGGGGTGCCCATATTTCCCTTTCTCCTAATAAATAAATAAAGTAAATAAAGTAAAAACTAATATAAACCCATTACAATTTACAACACAAAAAAACTCTCACCATCTCAATAAGCTTTTTTACATTTTTTTTTTCCACCTCCCCCTTCTTTCCAATTTTTTGAGCTTGAACAAGTTTTGGTAGTCGTCACCCATCAATCCCCTTTTTTCCTTGAGCAAAAGTGAACTAAAAAGTAGGGATAAGACTGAAGAGTGAGGTCAAGTCTTACATAATGTGATAAGATTGGATTGGGGGGGCTTTGGATAAGGATAGTTGGATACTAACAACAAGTGCATGAAGTCTATAAGAGTTAGCAAGAGCATAGTACTTTGTATGGAGGCGATCTTTTGGCTTATTCGTTGTTGGACACATTCATTGCTCATGTTCATTGCCTTTCTTGCCCTTTTAACTCGGGTTTAGTGTTGTCACTCCACATTTGATTGGTGGAATGAATACCAGAAACTTTGAGTTCACCAATGGCGACTCTAAAGTATACTTCTTCTTCTCCTTCTTCTCCAACAATTTCCTGGAGAGTGTTTCAACACCACCTCTCTCATAGGACGAATGATTCAATTGCAAGTCGAGAGGAAACTTACACATGGTGTCATGCATACGAAGAAAGTATGGAAGCACTTTGAGTTACTTTCGACCTTTTCTTGGGGTTCCTTTTTGGTCGTTTGTCTCTTTTTGGCCGTTGATCATAAGTTGATTACCTATATATTGGTTGTTGTGGATGTGTGTTTGGTCAGTTAGTTTTTTCCCAATAAATTGAAGAACCATTGGTTGAATGATATAGAGAGGTTTAGGGCCCTAGATTTAGGGGGTGGGGGATCAGGTTTTGTGCTTTCTAATGCAACAATTCTAACACACACACACAAATAATCGCAAGACATAATGCACACACCCAATTACAACTTGTACCTGCCCAATTATTTAGTTGATATGTGGTTAAGAGAAATAGTGGGAGTGAGCTTGTTGGGCCCATTGAACAAAACTTGAGACAAGAATTTTGTTTGTGTGATTGGCTTTAACTATTTTCCAGCCCAAATTTCATTTACACTCAAATAACAAAATTTAATAAACAACTTTGAACCGGGTTACACCCCAATAAATAATATCTAATAAATCACTTTGAACCGGGTTACACCCAAAAAACAAAATTAAGTAAATAACTTTGAAATGGGTTACAAGTGGTTGGAAATTTAGAACCATTGAAAAAGTAGTAGAACCAAGGAGCTTGCTTACCACAAGACTATTTAGTATTCAAGTTTCGTTACCGGGGAGAGACAATTATTCTCCTTGAAAGTTAGTTGGAACTCCAACACAAGAGATTTGGGTGTTGAAGGAATTGTATTAAAAAGCAATAGGTGGCCAAACAAACCTAGGCTACTACATCCAATAAGAGTGGCCTAAGAAGATTTTGCTTGTGCTCTTTCCATTGGGCTTTTAAAAAGGGGAAAGGGGGGGGTGGGCACACCATTTCTTTGACCTATTTTTTATTGGTAGTTTTTTTTTTTAGAAATGCCTTTTAATATACGCTACCAAGTCATAGATCATATCCTCTTGTACTAAAGTTGTCAAACTTGTCAAAGTCCCATTTGATTGTAGATAAGACTGACGTTTGGCATAGCTTCTCCTTTATGCCAATATAAATATTTTGAGTCAATTTTGGGGGCTTGGGTGAAGCCTAGCATATTAAGGAGAGTTGGTGGGTGGAGTTTTGCATTTTAGCCAATATTTGGAGAACCTATGCTATGCTATTGCAAAATCTAAAAGAGCATTGAACAAAACTCCCTTAGATTTCTTCCTATGGAGAGCAGATTGGCAAAGGTTATGCGAGATGCCTTGAGGTCTTCCAGAGTTCACTAGCAATGGGCTTCTTTCTCGGTTTTTGGTAAACTCACAATCATGACAAGAAGGTTGAAGACTCACTCAAACTTGGGGACTTTTTCAATGCAAATATAGCTTGGACCAAGACTCAAAGTTGTATATATGGATCCAACCCCCATCGACGAAAGGCAATATGAAATGAAGAGGTCATGCCAAAGAGAAAACCCATTTGAAAGATGAAGACAAATATTTCTTGAATCAAGTTCATGTGAAATAGTTGACCATTTGGGTTATAGAATTCTTGGAAGAAGTTTCACACTTGTTTAAAATAACAAGGTGATTGGATCCAATTGTATTTGGATCCATCAAGTGCCATCAAATCCTTTGGTAAGCTTTCAAAATTCTCTTTCACAACCTACATTATCATGCGAATTTTTTATATTCTCCAAAATATTTGTAATATCTTCATATGGTTTCATTTGAATCCACACAAATGTATCATACAGTAGATTTGGTGAGATGATATTCAAACAAGTTGTAGGTTGATTGATGAAGAGCAAAGTTTGCAAATTTTGTTGTTAAGCACAAAAAAAATTCCCTTTTTTTCCTTCTTCTTTGGGCCACATCCAATTTTTCCAAATTTGGTTGATGTTGTTCCATGAAAATTGTAACGATATAAGTTATGATTGCCTTCTTCTAATACATTGCAATCTACAAGGTGAGGACATCTATCAAAGGACATCTATCAAGAGACATCAAAGCGAACCCCATTTGGTGATCCTTTATAACGAGGTCTTCTACTGAGTTTTTTTCAAATGGTGTTGACAAGTGAGCACACACCTAAACTACATATACAAAATTTCTTTTGATTTGTGTCATCTTGTTGCATTTTGTGAGGCCTTCGTAAATAATAATGTGCATGATGAATTAGAGTATAAGATTCAAGAAGTTCCAATAGTGAAGTTGATACATGATGTAAGATAATTAATTAAAACCTTATTGACAAGGTTGACAAAGATGTGTTTGAATCCATATGGAATTTAAACATGGTCGTGTGTATGGAAACTAATAAAAATCATATGGACAAAATAGAATGCAAGGAAGTTCTTTGCTTGCCACCACCAAATGATTAATCAAATTAATCATTGATGGAAATAACAAAAATTATTGTTTTGGCAATATTACCTTTGCAAGGTTACAAAGTTTATATATATATTGATCAATGTCATGCACAAAGGTTTTTCATTGCAAAAGAAATAGGATTTCTATTGAATTAATTAAAAAAGAGTTGCAACAAATGATCACAAAATCGTGCAACGCAAAACCAGTTATGGCATTGGAATGGATGGAATGGTGCTTAAAGTAATAAGCAAATGACGAAGTAAACTATAGAAAGGACATGTTAATTCATGTCATGAGCTTGATGAACACTCTTGTGTTTATTAAATGGGTCATTAATGTTGAATAAACATGGAAGCTTGATTTTTGTTTTGACACTTCAATGTGTGTGTGTACAATATATATTATATCCAAACAAGTTGAATGTGGCAATTCAACCTCCACACTTGTTGAGTATTACAAATAATGTTGACCTTTGTTGAATGTATCAAATTGGGGAAAGGGAAAATTTTAGAAGATTTGTTTTGATTATACCTTGACATTCTTGTACAAAATAAGTCTAGGTATTCATATACAAATATAATAAGATCATGAAAAATGCATGCTACATATGGGGGGGAAAACATAAGACTAGAAATGAAAGTGGTACAATTGGCAATTATTTCATAATTTAGTGGAATAATTTAGCCTTTGAATGACTATGATACATCTATAGTAAAACACTAAAAATATGAAACTCATATGGATAGAAGGTTTGATGTTGTCAAAGTTTCAAATGAGAGACTTGAACAAAAGAAAAATGAAGAAAACCATTGTACTAGTTCCACCAAGGGAGATTTCCAACAATTTGGCAATTCACTTGAGTATATATATACTTCATGGGGTTGTATAGCTACTCAACTCAACTACATTGGAAGAAAATAACAAATCGTACACTTTGAAAACAAGTTCATGGACCAAAACTTGACATGTCTTTGGCATTCAATAACAAGGGTGATGGGAGTCAATGGGGTTTGAAATTAAACTTGAATATGATATATGTTACAATGTGAAATGTAAGGCATACCTATTTGCAACCAAAGGTTATTCTTATCTAACAAACCTTACTTATCAAAGCCTAGACAATGAATGTGGCATTGCCTTGATTTGGCATTGGCGAAATCAAGGCAAAATGGGAACATTCAAGCTTCCAATAGGATTAAAAACTTGCACTCCTTGGCATGCATGTAATATCATCTCATTCACATGTGGATGGAATGATAATTTTAAAACGTTGTTTTGAAAGGTCAAGATTCATTTGTTACATTTGAATTTGTAATGGATGGCATGAAAGTAATGCACTATTATTCTAGAATTCAAGTGGAGAGGGGGAGATATTGATCAATTGAGCTGATCCAAACAAAATAAAACATTCTAGAGCAATATATCAACCGTTACATTATTGGAAGATTTCACATGCAACAAACCTAGGAGAAGCTGAAGAATTGTTCATTCAAAAGTTCAGCCTTGTGTGGACCGAAGAATCCAGTCTACAATGTTTATAACTGATAACGGTGCCATGTGAAACATGTTATGTATTCAAAGGGCAATGGTGTGCACTAGGCTTTATCTTTGCCTTTTTCAACAAGAGGAGTATTTCAAAAAATCATGTCCAAACCTAGAGACTCTAGCATTTTAGTATTAGATCAAGAGAAATTATATAATTAGATACAATTCATTGTTGGTCATGTATATCGCACATTTTCCAAACACAAACATGATAACCCTGATCTAGAAACATTGAATGTGAGCCAGGAACAAAGATGCCCAATTGCTAGCCAATTGCTAGGAAAACCTCATTTGTGTAAAATTCCCTAGACTTTTGGTCCTTCATTTTCTAAAGATTTGCATGGTCTTCTCTCCTAGCCTTCACTTGAAGGAATAGTTTTGAATGGCAATCAGGATGTCCATGTTTCATACATATTTGCAGATCTTAGTGTCTTTCAATTTCATATTGCAATTTTTAGAGAACTCTTCAAAAGATCAGGGGACGTTGAATCTCATTTTCAGATCAAACTTACAACTTTAGAGTCTATAACCTTTAAACTTTTGTTATGATAAAACCATCAAAATAATGTCGGGATTTGTGGGACTTCCTAGATGTATAGTAGTACATTGTGGATTTATTATATATGTCTAGTCTTGTAAGTTTTGTTGTGTGTGTATCTCCATTTAGATATATTGGTCATATTACGATATGCTGAATTTTCTTTCTTAATAGGTAGATCATTTAGGCAAGAGTTCCAACCAATTCAGGATTTATTTTTTTCTTCTTAAGACACAATATATGGCTATGCAGGAAATGGCAAATACAAATGGGCACCAAGAGTAAAGGACTTCGATATAAGCCTCTTTCAGGTTTGGACTACACATGATTCATTCTTCACACTTCATTCACCACATGCTTAACAATTGAACTGTTTACAGCACTTGCGGGAGTAACTTGCTAAATTTGAGCTCTTAAACCTGCATTTCTAGTTGGAATATCAAGATACCCTTCAATCCTTATGGAACTCGGCCTTTGAATTTCCATATCAGTTTCCACTTGGACAAATGATTTCTATATATGTATATATGTATTTTTAATTTGTATGCATAACAGAGGTCTAGGAGGCTCTTAGGATTTGGCAAATTTTTTCCTTCATTTTGCTTCACCTTGGACTAAACCAGTGTTGTGCGGATATATGGTTTAAGGCTTACAATTAGTGTAAGTGCAAATGCATTATGGAAAATTATTTACACTCAAGGCAAATGTATAAGAGTTTCTACCGCAGTGCTCAATATGTGCCCCTGCAAAAATATTTCTCACATTCAAGTTTAGTTATTTACTTTTTTTCCTGCCCCGCCCATAAAATTGAAACTGGGACAGCAAAAAATAGTTGGAGAGTACTAATAGTAACCCAAATGCACCAATCAAACTATGTAGCCAATCAGCAGCAAGTATTTGGCTCTACTGTGCCTTTAACCGGCCTGATGAGCAAACTGTGCAAAAATGCTGGGCCAAAACCATTTTGTGTAGCCAAACCAGTATGTTTTGACTTTTCTTCATTCAATTTTAATTTTGAGGCTACCATACTGAGCACTGATCGAGTTGCTCTAAGGTCCAACTAGAATTGTGTAAGTGTATAGGGTGAGGTGTGTGATTGTAAAACAATATAAGTCCATTTTTGACCCAGCAAAACAGCTAAAGTGTAAAGTCTGAATACTAGACCAGAAAGCTCCCCTTTGCAATAAAAGAAAATTTTTCATATGAACAAGTTGCCATGAATATTAGGTCTTTTGTTGAGTGTGTTGGGTTTTACTACCTAGTGTCTTCAGAGAAAAATGGGGGAATACACATCCGTGTCAAAATAGGGTCTTTTAACTCAAGACACATTCATTTATTCCTCAAGAGTGTGTGTGCTTTGAATTTTGACACCTTAAAAGAAAGCCATCAGGAGCAATTAGGAGTTAGACATGTGGCTTGTCCAGCTGCTGAGTTCCTCAAAAACTATGGGGGGCGGACATAACATAAAAATTTTGTTGGTGAATTGTGAGTCCGCCAACAAAGCATAAAAGTTTGTTGTTTGAGTTGTGATTCCACCAACAAAGCATTCAACATCTGGCAATACCTTTCCGTAACATAAGGACTAACAAACTCCTGAGCTGGGCACACATGGAAACAGATCAGGGCCAAGACAGAAAGCATTCATGCACACGATCGGTAACCCAAAGGGGGGAAAAAATTTATGTTTTTATACATGACTGTAACCCAAAAGAACACGATATGTATGTACACAATTTGTAAACCGAAGAAAATAATAACAATAGTATTATTATTATTACTATTATTATTAAAAAATTTAAATAAAATAAATTTTTACTAGACTATTTGTAACCAAAAACAAACATAAAAATGTATGTACACAATTGTGACCAAAGAAAGAAACCAACTAAACATTGAAGATTATTCATGTCGAGAATGCAACAGTTTTGTAGATTCTGGTGGTTTGGGCATTGATTTTTTTTATTTCTTTTCTAATTCAAAATTGTCACAACATCAGCATTTACACCCAACACTTGCATTTCGTTCATTCATCGTGTCAGACTTTCCTGCACCTGCAAATCAGCTAGAAAGCATGCAAAGTATATTAGCACTTGTTTGTTGAAATGAGACGTTGCAACTCGGCCCAATCTTTGTTGGAGATATGAAATGTTTTAAGAAAATTGAATCATCAGAGAGGGGAAGTGGTCAGCATGTATGAGGACACCTGGAATACTGTGAGAAAACTAAAGCTTTTCTTTTTCTTCTTGGGGTTACTTACAAGCAAGCCCAAAGTTGGACTAAATTTAGTGCATGATAATTCCAATTCCCACTTACGTGTGAAATGCAAACTAATAAGCTCAACAAGTAGTCATTCCAATAAGCAAGCAATAAGTTGGACTAAATTTAATGCAAGATAATTCCAATACCACTTACGTGTGACAAATGCAAACTACTAAGCATAACAAATAGTCTTTAAAAAAAAACAAGCAATAAGTTGGACTAAAACATAGTGCATGTTAATTCCATTTCCACTAATGTGTGAAGGCAAAACTAGAGAGCAACAATTCATTCGAAAACAAGCAATGTCAAGAAATGTTAAAGAATGAAATCAGTAGTGGGGTGGCACCAAATGGTAATTGGTTTTCCAAAGCTCACCCACATGTTCCAGGTATTCTCAGCATTTTCAACCAATGCTCAGCAACACCGAAGGGAGACATATGGAATAGACTGACTCAGCTGGAGAAAGGATTGAAAGACTCTCGATACTCTCATAACAAACATGGGATCATCCAGTTTCCACAGGCCTGGAAGTTTGGTGATCTTGGATAAGGTGACCCTGGCCACCACCCACCACCGCCCATTGGAAACCCATTATGACTCAATTGTGGTTGAACGACAACTGTACTTAATTACCAAGGTTCCAGCAACTTATCCTGTGAACCAGTGTTGGGCAGGTATAACTAACCCACCTGGTTTTCAGGCTGATTCTCCAAGTGAAAATCAATCAGGTATCAGAGAGGCCCAAACTTGATACCCATAGAAGTTATCAAGTGAACCCTCAGATTCAATTCTCTGTATAGTTTTATAAAAAAACCAAATAGGTAGAAGCACTTACCCATTGCCATAACAAGGTTTGAGCCAAAAGTCTTCTTGAAAAAAGCATTAACCAATAAGTCACAATCCTTTACATGTGCACAGAGTACTGTAGTTGAACTTTTGTGTTTAAAGTTTACACATGTCAATGGTTTTAAGCTTTAAAAGCATTGAGATAAATAAGCATTAAACTTCAAAAATCATACAATTTATTTCACATGATTAGTTGTGACTTTATGTTTAAACTTGAAATTTACATTGAAAGGATTTTGGGTTCAAACCTTGAGACCTGCTTGAAAAGCCAATAGTCGCATTTTAATCATAATCTGAAAACCAATCAGGGTATCAGATTTTGAAAAATCAAACTGTTTCTCTTCTAACCCTTTCAGATAACCAGAATGTTCTCTCAAAAAGGTGAGAAGAACCCAACACTGCTGCAAACCCTCTACCTCTCACTCACTCTGGCCAGCAGATGATCTTGCTGGTCAAAAAGATTCAACATCAACAACGAACTTCCCCAACAAACACTAGTCAGGTTTTCACCCAGTCATGTGTATAGAGTGAGGGATGGTAGGGAAAGAAAAAGGTCAGATGAGTATATCATGTTATCATGTTCACACACAAAGGCATGGAGACTCACACAAGGCAAATAATTCTTTTGCCCATATGATTTCCACCTGCCAAACTTTATTACATGAAAGTAGTTCAAAACTGATGAAGGAAATGGGAGGAAACATGTCATGCAAAACATTACACAGGCCAAAAAGGGGTCTTAAAACTCAATAAGTACAAAAGTGCAACACCATCAACACCACCATCAGCTAAAAGGCAGCCTCACACATACATCCTACTCCAGACATAAGAAGCCTTGTTTTAACTGCCAAGTTCTAAATCTCAGATAGGTAAGGCAAAAAACAAAGGTTCAAACACCATCAGCAAGTGAGAGATCAAGAGTGGCTATTGTTACCATTTGTACACACTGCGTAGCTTGCAGAGAAGATGCACCCAAAGATGTGTACAAACTGCAGATTTTAACAGAGAACAACTCATCAGAATTGCAAAGAAGCCATAATTTCACACTTTTTGACCAAGCTTTCACTTGTCACAATAATCATTTGTCCACAGATAATCCATAATTGTAAAATCAAGTTTTGTCAATAGCAGTTAGCAAATACTGACAATTTTGTAAACCATAAAGAAAATAAACAATAGTCAACTTAGCAATTAGTACACGAATCCCAATCTCTCAGAAAACAAGAAGCAAATGAAAATTCTCTATGAGCTCAAAGACTTTGCTACTTCAAGAAATGGCTCTTCTATCGAAAGGAAAATTGCAAGGTCCTACAGACAAACAATGGGTCCCTGTTAACTTCTTGCACACATTTGGTCAATCTTGTACAGGATTTTTATTACTAAACACAACATGTATATCAGTGTGCACTCTTTGCTGACCTCAAAAACGTACACATAAATCAAACTGGGATGCCGACAATTATCCATACAATTGAGGTAGTTGCATTATCTATTTTCAAATGCCAATCATTTGCTTCTTAAGAAAATCCAATTTTCAAATTAGCCAGTTATACAAGAATTCAGCTGCAGACCAACATTGGAGGTGTTGAAGCACCTGCAGTTTCCTTATGTTCACCAGAGAATCTTCATGTACATATATGCACTCATCTTTTGAATTTCTGCATCCAAAACCTTCTATAGAAATTTTCTATAGGTTTCAACTGTAGAAACCCAAAACATGCATCCAGTGCACAGTGTTCATACAAAAGGCAAACTAGTTGCAAAATACTCTGAAAACTTTCCAGAATTATTTGCAGCAAATGAAAAGAGGTGCTGTGATCAGGACTGAGCATAACTCAGAAAAAACTACTCGCTCAGATGTAGCATGATTGACAAGTGGTTATCATCGTCAGGTGCTTGCCACAATTATCAAATGGCTACCCTACCTTTGAGTTACAGACAGTTGTATAGAACCATGCAACATGGTGTGTGAAACAATAATGAACCATGGACTAATGCCCAGATGGTGAGACTCTGAGTCAACCAGGATACTATGACCTACAACTACTGTATGTCAAAACTTGATATATAGATGATGATACCCTGCTACTCTCTTACTTGGTAACAGTAGGTCCAAGCCTCTGCTGACTGCGGCCCTTAAATGTGCGTGTATGCAATGCTCCTTCCACTGTTTTGTTGGTGAAGAAGAAAATAACAACATCAAGAAAATGTTAATACAGCCCACCACATGCACAGAGGTCACCCGAACAATAACAACAGCACGAAAAGTCCAAACAGCTCCCAAGATGTTCCAAGTTATACAATTGTTGTTGGTTTCTCTGTGTTTCTCATTCTGTTCTGCACAAATCTTTCAATTCTGCTGATAGCCAGTAATTTACCTTGCCATTCCCAGACAATTCTTAACTCCCCTTTCACCATCTTTTGGTACTGGTCGATGCGTGAATCTTCTTGTACCATTAGTTCCACCTGGAGTACATGAACCCATGAACATTAAACATGTCAGCTTAAATGAAGCACAGAACCTGAGTAGTCAAACAAGCACATGGCCAAGTGATCACTGCCATATTCAGAAACTCCAACAACAAGGAGAATTTGTGCACCTCTTTCCAGAGAGTTTTTAACTTCCGCTCACTTGGAAGAAGTAAATGATCCCTTAAGCGAGATGCAACCACCCACTTGGCTTCATCTGAGCTCTCCATTGATCTCTCCCCCAGCACTTCACACACCTGTGCATGAAGAAGGTTTTTAACAAAACAGGAGGATCAGTGTATCAGTCAATTTGTGTAGAAAAAAGATGAGTTTTAATGTAGAACAAATACAAACCAACTAGCCTGCACATGCATCAGCATGTTGGTTACAAGACAGCAGGCTTGAAGCACAATATAATGGTTATACCACTCATTCTTGGTATAGTCTTAATTGATCAGTTTATAAAATTTTAGTTTCAAGCCATCATCTCCATGCTCCAATCTTGTTTGCATGGTCTGTTTCATGTTCTGCTTATGTTCATTTCTCATATACACCTCTCATAGTTACCTGCAAGTTGGAGCTACTTTACAGAGAACAACCTGGCCACAACCAGATACCAACATCATTTGGCGGCCACCAGATAGAAAACAATCTGGCAGTCCAGCTCTAACTACCAGGAATTCAATCAGATCTGAGAGAAGTTTATCTGATACCATGTGAAAGAAACAAAAAGAAACTGCTTAACCCAAGTTTACGAACTGCCATGAGTTTCAAAATTGACCTGCAAGTAGAGTTGCTCAGCACGGGCCAGTAGCCTTTTGCGTCGTAGATATTTATGGACAAATGATGCCACCAAGACAGCCTGTTGCCATCGGAGATGTCACAAGCCATGAAACCCAGAATAATTGTCAAAAATCTTCATGAGAAGAACTCCCAATCAAGAAAAATCTGGTTGTAGCTCCTTGATGGTCCATCCAATCCCACATTGAGGTCAAGGTTCTTGCTCAGGTTTTACAGGAACTATGGTTAAGACAAGGACCTTGCATGAGAATTGTCTCACAATTGTGATATGGTCTCCAAGAGACGTGTGAATTAATAATGATGGAATGAAAGTAAAGGGAATCTCACCATAGAACCAAGAGAAAACAACACCAAGAGGTGAGCTCTGATGGCCTCCTTAATGCGACACACAAAGGGTTTGTACCTCTGAGCCAACTCAATAGGACACATAAACTCTCTTGATCTGTACACAAGCAGTTACTTATTAAAGCTCCTTGCAATCCTGTAGGCATAGCCATCATATGTAAAAACCATAACAGAGACATACTCACCATGCACACACAGAAATGAAGTAGATTGCAGAGATGCCAGTAACTTTGCAAAGACTAATCTAAACCATCATGCAAATCTACTCTTGTCTCAAAACTTGAATGTTTTTGTGCATGCTGTCTTAACTGTGTTCCCTGATTTCAAACACAATGCTGGTTGAAAAAGCAAATTAATCCAATATAATTTCATTCTACACAATGGGCAACATGGGCAAAGATTGGATGAAGTCACCAACAGCTCCTACTTCCATAAAGCATGACCCAGAAAGACACGTATATGCAGCACTGCAAGTAGCCAGGTGCAGACCCATGGAGAGGATTTGTGCGAATGAGGAGGGTGGCCTGCAAAAGATCCACTGCCTTCTCACGAACTAGGGAAAGCGTGCTTTCATCCATCCCCATGTTGATATCAGTTGCTGTGTCCCAAAGCTCATCTTCCATTACCTGTCATAATGTCCCACCTACACATGATTATTTGCTTTGTACTAGCTTTAGTGTTAGGTTACAAGTTGTAAAGCATGGCAGAAATATACTCAGTTCGGCTTCAACTCAGAGAACTTGAAGGGCTAGTGGCAGAACTCACCCATGTAGTACCCAACCCATCACAAAGTGACCTGCCTGAAATCTGGCACACCTTTGTTTGTAAAAAGGTTGCCTGCAAGAGGGAGAGCATGAACAATCAAAACTCATTTTCTTGTTAATATCAAAGGGGATGAAAAGGCACATCTGAAGAAGCACCATGGAAAAAATGAAACTCTAAAGAGATATTCCAACATGAACAAAGCCACCACAGATCACAACAATAGGATGAAGACAAGTGCTCTGCTTAGTATAAAAGTATCCATTCTAATCAACTGTTGGCCAGGGAACAAAAAATTCTTCTTGAATTGCCTCAGGTTGTGTGAACAAGTTCATAGAAGGTTTCTCATAGCAAGTCCCCTAAACCAGTAAAGCTCAGCGAGTGGTGAGAATGGACAGATTACTGGTAAATTGTCACTCGTTGATTCTGCAAACATTCTCAACCTAGAGGAAGACTAGGCTGGGAAGGAACAGACAATTAAGAAAGATCCTTTTTTATTTTTTCCTCCAAGTGGTGAGCACAGAGGCCACCAATCACATCACACCCCAAAAATAAAGGAGAACCTAGGAGTCTAGCCTGAATGAGGTAGTGATGAGGAACACTGAAATTCTTATTCAGCTACACAGCAGACAGAAACCAGAGATTTGAAGCTCCTTTCTCAGCAGAACAATCCCTGAAAACTGAAAGTCTAATCAGGAATTGATGAGTGGCAATGAGGGAATCACAACCAGAGATCAGATAAAGAACCCTGGCACAAGAAAAACCTAAACCTCCTTACAGCACACAGAGTCCAGAGATTAGAAGCTCTCTATTCCCAGTAGAAGGGTCCCTGAAAAGTGAATCTCAAATCAGGACTCAATGAGCACCGAGTTGGAAATCACAATAAATAGATATGAAGAATCTTGGCACAACAACTAAAACCCTAAACCTAATTGCAGAGGTATCCAAAAACCACATGTTCTCTGCCAATTGTCACTTGCTGACCTTTACTTGGCCTTTACAGATTTCACAGAGGCTCTTTGAGCACGTGAAATAACGTGATGACCAGAAAATCATGTTAAGCACTGTAAGGATGTGCTCATTGTAAGCTTTCAAGGGCTTTTGGTTAGAAGCAACAGAGATTCATGTTTGTTGGCTGGCTGTTGGGAACAAAAATGAAAAAAGAAACTGGTATAAAAGAAACTGGGCGACTGCAACAACAAAAAGGGTATGAGGATGATCAAAGAGAAATTGTATCCCATTGACCAATGCACATGAAAAACCAAAAGCTTGAAAACATAAAGAAGAAAATCATCATATGGGTACTCCAACCCTAATAAGCTATATGCACAAGATTCTTCAACAACAACTATGTACCCACCCATGCAAGCTTTGTTTCTTTCCAAACCTTTGCAGCATTCTGAGCAAAAGAAGGAAATCCTCTGATGAATCTCTTTGCACAAAAACACAACAGCAGCAGCAGCAAAATGTACCAGTTCTTGTGCATTGCGATCAACTCCTTTATCAGGGACACATGACCTGCCATGTCGCCTGAAGCCAGGCAAACACTGAAGCCTTCCATAGCGGCATTGTCCATTCTCTGGACACGGAATGCAATCCCCTGGAAAAGAACAGAAAGGAGATCTGTATTCATGTATGGTCAAGGAAGAAACAAACCCTAAGAAAGCCAAGAAAAAGAAACCTTTCTTCTCCTCCTCCTCCTTCTTCTTCTTCTTCTTCGTCTTCTCTTCATGAAAGGCAATTTACGAAGGAGAGGAGGAGGAGGAGGAGGAGGACAATCATACCTGAGACCATCACTTGTGGACTCTCCTTGTCATCGCAGAATGGTTTGCTGGCTTCTTGCAACCATTGAATCGTCACCGAGGTGCTGTAGTACACAAGAGTTGCGACGACGAGGATTGCCAGGATTTGTCCAAGCTGCTCTTTCCATGTCAATGCTGCAGTAACATTATCAGACTCCTCTGCCGCCGCCGAGACTTTGCTGCTGCTTCTTTTGTCATGCTGCAGCTGCTTCTTGTGTTTGGAGGAGCTGTGTCGGATCTTGTTGCTCGGGCTTGACACGGATGCAGAAACCGGTTCCTGCTTCGGCGTATGGAGACGATCGTGAGAAGGTGACGATAATGGCCGGATCGGCATTCCGCATGTATCTCTTCTCACGATTGCGCAACCTCCTCCTCCTCCTCCACATCTGTTTCCAAACCCTCGCAGAAAAAAAAAAACACTCCAGAAGAAGCTCCTCCCTCCACTCTCAAGGCCAAGGAGTGTTCGCGGTGCTCAAGCTCGCAGAAGACGCGGTCTCAACAAGCTCATCACAGGAACAATGAACGAAGAAGAAAAACCTCAGCAAGAGAGCGAAAGACTGTTCTTTGAGAAGAAATCGGCCAAAGAGAGAGTATAGAGAGAGGAGCAAGCGAGTATTCTCCAAGAGGAAACTGGCCACACATCGAGAAGAGCAACGCTAGCGTTCTCGGGGACGATGCGCGTTTTTCGCGGCCACACGAGGAGGAGCAAGCTTGTGTTCTTCGAGAAGGAATCGGTAAGAAGCATTACATCAAAAGGAGGAGGAGGAGCGAGCGTTCGTTCTCGGAAACGATGATGATGTGCAGGAGCATTGCAACAATCACCACGTGTGACAAGCTCCTTGCGCTTAGGGTTGATGCATTCCGGCGGGCGATGCAGCATTCTGTGGTCTCGCGGTTCAAATCTGTACCTGTTTTGGTGCCAATCAGTTGCTGCAATTGCACGAAGATCTGTCTCGAAACCAGAAGAATTCTGTGTCGATGTTGGGGAGGAATGAGCAAACCTGTTTGGAGTTAGCACCATCAAAGCAGGTAGAAGCGCTTGCAGGAGGACGACAAACTCTGTGTCTGCTGCTGCTTTGATGGTGCTACACTCTCAGAAAAATTTGAGAGACAGGGAAGAGCTTGGCAAACGGTGTGTGTCTCTCTCTCCCTCTCCCTCTCTGCTTTGATGGTGCTGCTCTCAACAAAACGTGAGAAATGCAAAAAGAGCTTGACAAAGAAAGGTCTCTCTTTCTGCTTTGATGGTGGTACACTCTGAGCAAAATCTGAGAGGTCTCTCTCTCCCCATGTCCCTCTCTGTGTGCTGATGGTGCAACGCTGTGAGCAAACTCAGAGACAGGTGCAAGAAGAGCTTGAGAAACAGTCTCACTTGATGGTCTAAACTCTGTGAAATTTGAGAGATGCAAGAGCTTGAGAAACACTGTCCCTCTCTATGCTTTCATGGTGCTAAACTCTGAGCAGAATCTGAGAGATGCAAGAGCTTGACAAACTGTGATTGAGAGAGACAGGAGAAAAAGAAGAAAGCAGCAAGTGCTTTAAGGAGCAAAGTCTTTGGGAAAAGAAACTGCAACACTCAGGAGCAAAAATCTTAGTGAAGAGAAAAAGCAGTGAGGATGATGATGGCAATCAGCTCCACTCCTGTGTTTGTTTGTTGCCAGCTAGAAGAAAAAGACTTCAATCTTGGTGGTGACATCTTTGCAAAGAACCATATCAGAATGAATGTGCCTATTTGCAAACCTTCTATGGAGAAAATGGAAAATCATTCAGACTGAGTCCATCTCTCTCTCTTTCTCTCTCACTCTCTCATGTTGCAAATCTTCTTCACTTACTAAGATGAACAATTTGATGCATTCTAAAACTGGAGGGCTCATGTTGTTGTGGAATTCTTTCAAGATTCCACAAGTCCCACATCACAACAGCCGGTACAAAGTCCATCTCTAATCTGTGGGTTTCACTCTTCCAAACCCACAAGAAGCTCTTACAGCTAGTACAAAGTCAAACTCTGATCTGCTCTGCTCTGCGCGTTTCACTCTTCTGACCACATAAACACTTCATACCAATGGCATTTGCATTTTGGGTAGCGATACATTTGTGAAATCACCTTTCCCCCAGGTGAAGAAACATGTGGAGAAAGCTGCTGCACCCCCACCTCCTCTGCAGATGAGCAATACTGATCACAGCTTTCATCATTGAAGAAAGCTGTGCCACTTTATTCAATATGCCTAAACCCTAAACCCAAATGGCAACATAAAATCTTCTGGGACTGCTTCAAGTTTGAAGCTGCAAAATCATCTAATCAATGGGGTAAAGATTGGGAGTGTCTGTACACTTTTTATGTTTAGATCATAGTTGATCACCCAATAAAGTTTCCTCATCGGTCATCACCTGCTCCACGTTCGTATACTTAACACGAGATTTATCTTTGTATCTCCAGATGTAATAATATACTACACTGCCTGTAGCAGCCAGGAATAATATGATGCCCACAAGTGCCACAATGATCACCACCTTGTGGAAGTTTTTCTGATGAAGCAACCATGACCTGCACCAACAAAAGCCACATGCATTTATTTAACAGAAATGTCCACTGTTTCACTCCAATCTATTCAAGATTTCCTTCTCATTCCTAAACAGAGTTTACAGGATACCCACTCAAAATTGTAATTGACATAAACCCTAACACACATAGAACATATTGCTGTATCTTCCCAAACCTACCTTAGTTAAACACTGGACTTGCACCATTCGCCATGAGGCATAGAACTAAAATTGCTATAGCAAAATTGCAAAAGGGGAGAAGCACCATAAGCATAACAATTCACAAGCAATGTGCTAACTTTGGCAGTTTGAGTTTAATTTGCTAAGCCTTGTGAGAATGCCATTTTATTTATGAGAAGATAACCAGACAAATTATAAGGAAATGGAAGTCAAGAAACTGCTCCATGAGGGACAAAAAAGGAATAACTTACCATCTTGAGGGAGGTAAAAACTTCCAGCTTCTCAGGTTGTATGTGCCAAAATCCTCTGGTAGACTAACTCGATGATCTTGCAAATGTGTGACTATTGCCTGCTCATGTAGGGTTTCAAAGTCAGAACAGAGAATAAAGAGGAGAAAAAATAGTAGAGAGACATAACACCAAAGAAATGGACTGAAATCACCCAACAAATATGAACAGACTGTTCATCCACAACATTTGTGATTAAGGTTGCACTAAACTATTAAACAGTGATCCAAAACAAGAAAACAAAAATGAATGAAGACTGCGACTGACCTGAGCAGACCACATCCAGAGTTGATGCTCAGGAGGGTCTGCTGCAATAACCCATCGAACGATCACTTGGTCATTCTCTTCCCAGAACTCCAAAAGACTTACCTGTCAGGCCCATCAGTCAGTCCCTTAAAAGTTAGCATATGGAGGTCATAGTAGATGCAAACAAAGATATATGGTCTCTTGACTTGACTGCTTGCTTTCAATGGCCATAATGGCTAAACTTTCTAATGGCTGCAAGTCACAAAACTTGATTGCCTAGCTTCTCAACCCAAGACTTGAAACCTCTACTGTCCACAGACAGATCCACCTATTTACTCCCATTGTGGCTAAGTTTGAACACGATGGTTAAGACCTAACATGCACCTATCTGGTTTCAATCCTAAAAATTAACCAAAAGGTGGCCATGAGCTAACTTCAATACTTCAGCAGAAAATACAGCAAGTGTACTAAAAGAAATGATGATGTCTGCTGTGCAACATCATGCTGCTTCCATTATTGAGTCTGCAGTGTGGTTCAAGCCACTACCTAACCCACCTTTCACTCTGTATCTCTTTTCATGGTTACACCTAACAGGACTGCTTAGAACTGCACAGGTAAGCAAAGAGGCTAGGTGCACCTGTGACAATAGGATATCAAGCCCTGCTGCCATGCAAGACAAAAATACAGAAGACTGGTTGGAGAAGGCAGAGTAGTCTGTTGACAGAGCCATAATGAGTTCAACACTCCCAACTTCCTGCACACCTGTGATGAAGTCACATCACATAGAGCTCCATTTTGTTGCTATCAAATTTAGATGAAGCAAAACCCCAACAGGATGCAATCAGTATTGACAACTGATTGAGCTGTGGTTGTCCACAAGTTGAAGCTTGACTAAGAGATAAAAATGTCACCTCCACACACAGAACTTATGTCTTAGGGCATGGTTTTATGTGAAGGCTTATATCTGTAAAATTGCATTAACAAGGAGATAATGCTTGTTAACAGTGCATGCCCACTTTGGCACAACACCTGCATAAACGTATTCCATTGAACAACCTGCCATCATTGCCTGAGACATATCTATGAGATTCCAGAGAAATCACCAGAACATTACTTTGAAGGCAACACGATGATGAGTGCAGTCATAACCTTATTAGAGTAGCTCACAAAGTGTCAGACCTTCACCATCATCATGAATAGCAGAGACAAGCTGACATGACTACCACTGACTTCATCAGTTCCCAATGACGCGTGTAGATACATACATCATAATCAGCTAAAAAATTCATGTAAATTGTTCAAAGAAAATTGTGTCTGAGTTTCTGTTGCATTTCTGGAAGCAACGGGAAGACTCAGTCATCATGCCGGCTAGCACTGAATAAATACAGATAATTAAAAAAGTCAACAGTATCCTTATTCAAGCTGCCACACATTTGTGAGGGTAAGCTTCATTACTTTTAGCTAGTCTCTGTACAAGCAATCATCTACACCTAAGACAAAGAGGCCATTGTGTCATTCATGAACACATCACTTGACCCACGATATCAATAAATATTATCATGTTAAGAAAGTTGTAAGGACTTACTGAAGCTTGTTGGAGATGCTGCTGGTGATGGTGGAGTCACTTCATTAGATGGGACACTTGCAGTAGTGTCTGGAGTGTCTGATGGGCTTGATTGGTTGTTTGGTGGTGGAGTTGGCACAGTTGGAGACTCTGCTGGCAAGATGCTCCACAGATCAGAGCAATTGGTGGGAAGAAATCCAATTTGTTGATTCGCTCTGTCATACATGACAAGCATGTTGCGCACCACAATTCCTGGATGCCCCCAACATATAGCACCTTGCTTCAGTCCTGACATGCTAAATTTATTCAAGATATTTCTTTGCCAGTGCCAAAACATGTTTGGTAGTAGTGCAGCAGCAGACTGCATTTTCCATTCAGTTTCCTTTTTGCAAATTTAGGACAACTGGTGGGATAAAAAGAAGGCTCCTCATCAACTAACTGCTCCATGTCTAACATGCATCATCAAAAACCTACCTCCAAGGAGTGTGGTAGGATCTTGGTTCTCAAAGACACCCAAGCAGTATGCCCCTGGAATTTTGGTGTGCTGCAGACAGAGGAGGTCATCAAAGAGATGAATAATTAGCAAGAAAATAATTGACAGAGAAAGAAAATGATAGTGCCTGATACTATTTTGCCAAATCAACATCCATCACAAATGAACATGCTTCCACATTTTAGCTTGTGTAGAATATATACATCCATCTTAGGCAATGAGTGCATGCCTTAATTACGAATCTCCAAGAAAAAGACTCACAGCTAAAAGGAGGCTTCAAACCAAAAGCAAGATCTGCACTTCTTTGATGGACAATGGCCACACCTTGAACAAATAGTTTTCTGGTGCCAAAGTCACCATCTTGTTGTTGTCGAAAACAAAATCCACTGTCGGAAAATGCTTATTAAGCTCCTCTGGGTTGCTGACAGGTAGCAAGCAATTCAAGTCACTACAGCTGTCAATGGGACCTAACACTAACAGACTTATTGGTCTACTACAGTTTTGTGTAAAGTAAAATGTCTGGGCGGGCAACAGTCTTGCAGATACCTATGAGCTTACAATAGAGCTGAAGTACTGCTCAATTACTTGGAGGTTACAATCAGGTACAGTTACTCACGTTCCAGCACCTGCATAACAGATATCATGGTAAGTTGGATCTGGTCCATCTACAGCTTGTAATAAGCCTAGCTGCTGGATAACCTGCGCCCAAAAGCCACCCATCTGCTTCCATCACTCTCCAATAAACATGATCCCACAAGTTTGTTCAGCAAGCATTGACAGAGGCAGGTTGCCAGATATATACATTGATCATAGGTAAGTTAATTCAGACACAAGAGAATTGACTTACAGCTTCTTTGAATGCATTAAATGCTTCTGGAGGGAGGTATGCATAGGTAGTTCCACTATCCAACACAGTACCATATTTCTGGTTAAAAACACCGCTATCCACCTTCAAAGGGATTCCTTGAACTCGAACTTCCTTCAAGGGAAGGTTGTAGTAATTGCTGAAGCACCCAATTCCAACAACAACTCTTAGAATGGCTATTTCAAGGACTTGCATAGACAAGTCCCTGCATTTACTTGACAGCTTGCTACCACGACAAGAGCATGTATTGATTCAGCACAAGATGCCTACTTTGGCGTATCCCAGTTCTCTCACTCATTAATCACTCAGCATGGGAGTAAAACCTGCGAGTGGGATCTGAAGGAGTGAACACCATGTCAGGGAGAGGAGGAATTGCACCCAAAATCATGGCACCTCCACCATCTTCCATGCCACCATAGCATAGTGAGAAGGAATCTGCCATTTCCCCACTTCCAACAAGCTGGTCCACCAGGCTAAGTGGGCCCCGGCCAAGGCCCATAATGCCATCAGCTCGCTGCAAATAAAGATCTCCAGTCTCCGTAGTTTCACATCCAAATAAGAGGGCCTGTGGCATAAGTCGACTATATTGACCAAACCCTATTTGGTCCTTTCCCAGAATCCCACTGCTGGTGCTCATCTCTGCGTACATTCTCTCATAGCTGCATTGCCTGTTATAGCCACACCTCCCTGTTTTGCAGTCAGGTGTATTGCATTGGATGACAGTATAAGAGCTTGAGTTATCAGGTTTGAATCGAGGGTCCTGTTTGAAAGCCCACAACAGATGAAGAAATGTTAGGCACCAATTTAAAGCTTCTTAAAGCTCAAAGCTTTAAGAAAAAGAAAGATGTCAATTTTCTCTCGAATCATAAACAGCACACTAACATCTGCAAAAATATCAGACTACAATAAGCTTGCCAAAGCCTTGTAAATGAAAGTGACAAAGAGAGATGTCATGCATCTGAACATGTAAGCCATACCTTCATGGTCACAGCAGCAAAAGAAAGGCACAAAAAGTAAGAAAGAGAGAGTAGTTGGGTTGGTCCATGCCTGATGTGGGCCACAATGGGTGCAGGATGAGCAAGGCACATATGTGACAGTGCTGCCAGTGTCAACTATCAATGCAAACTCCTGAGGTGGTGTTCCTATAAAAACCCTGCTTGTATAGTATCTGCACGTTCAAGATTATCAGATTAACCAAAAGCACTTCCAGATACTATTACTCATGATCTCAATGACTAAGGTCTCTCGATACTCCTTCAAGGAACGCAACACTGATTACTAGTTATGTGCATCAATGAAAGGTCAGGTGCATCACTAGTCACAACAAAAGCACAACAAAAGATAGGAGCTCTGGACTGTAAGATGTATAACTCACTGTAAGCTGGGGCTTCAAAAACTTCACCCATCAACATATTGGAACCAATTAACAAAGAAACAGTTGTTCAGCAGAATACAATGGCTCTGCATGAAAAAGAATTCTGAAGAGATGTCATAAAATGTACAAAGGAATGCGTTTGTGATTGCTTTGAAGACTGACACAAAATCCCGCAACACTGTTGACCCTAACTACATTTACATCTTCAGAGAAATTAGCTCCAGGTTCTACTGGCCAAATTTGTCCATTGATATGCAAAGCACCTGAGGTTCATTTGATTCAGATCAGACATGATTCCCTGCTGGTTCTCCAGAGGTTATCAGGTATCCAAGAGCTCACACTCACTGCATCAAAAGCATTACTGTAGATATGGGCTCAAACCCCTTGGGCAGGCGGGCACAGCAGTCAAGACATACCTCCCAGACCAATTGGGAACAACTCCTTGCAATTTCAGTGAGGAAGAGAAATCTTCAAGGATTCAAACTAACCCTATATTGTGAAGGCACTGCAACAGCCTTTTGTTTCTTGCAGCAAAAGAATCTATTCCTTACAGACCACATATCCACATGTAGAACTTCATTTTCACATGAGTGAGAAGTGAAGAGAGATGAGAGCGAGAGAGCACAAGGAAACTAGAGGGATGGTTTGTTTCTCACCCCTTGGTGAGCAAGTCGTCGTGCAAATTCATACGCGCATCTGCCACCAACTCCCTGCCATGTCGCGACAGCTGATGAACCGGGGAAAACTCCGAGAGCGGGAGCATGAAAGCAGCGCCAAACTCCGATTTAATCCTCTTCAAAGCTTGAGGCGATGCTGCTGCTGCTGCCAGATTAGGGTTTGCATCTACCAGACCCACTACTGACAGCAACAGAACCATCGCTACTGCGGCGACAACAACCGGCCTGCCAGTACAGCCTTCTCCCATCTTCACTCTTCTCACTCCCATCCTTCTCTATCTCCCTCTCTCTCCTCCTATCCCCACTGGTCAAAACCTTGTCAGCATCTTCCGCGAGCTTCCGGGAGAAAATTACACCAAGCTAAATAGCTCGCCGGAAAGAGCGAGAAAGGGAGCGATTCGTAACAACGAGAAATGTGCGATCAAGTTGGTGACATCCAAGAAGCGAGCGCGTCAAGAGCTGTAACAGAGGAAGAAGAAGAGCGATGTCGCTCTAGCAGCGCCATCGCTGCTTCTGTTGCGAACCCGCTGCCCATTGCTGACCGTGATGCCTGCAACACTGCCCGTAACGGGCAGAATAACAGGGTCAGAATAAAAATAAACTATAATCTATAGAAATCATTTTATCGAAAATCCCCGTTTAGAAAATAATTTCTGCTTGTAAATCGAATTAATATTTAAAACATTTTGCCTTTATCAATACAGGGTATCTGGCAGTACTGGGCGGTTCTTTGATTTTGTTCATAACCATCATTCCGGGTATTCGAGGAAATTCAGAATCAAAGAACGGCTGGTTCCGGTTATTTCAAACCCCCTTCAAAGAACCACTGGGTTCATGAAATAACCGTCAAAGAACCAGTGGTTTTCTCGATGGTTATTTAACTTTTTCCGAAATTTGAAATCCATGAATTTATATATCAGAATTGGGTTTTTTTTTTAAACCATGGTTATATACCAAACTGGGTTCTAAAACCAGTTCCAAAAATCAGACCTGATTCCAGTTTGGCTTTCACTAACCCAAACCTGAACCAGATCCAGTTCCAAAACCAGTTCCAAAAATCAGACCTGAGTCCAGTTTGGTTTTTACTAACCCAAACCTGAACCAGATCCAGTTCCAAAAATCAGACCTGATTCCAGTTTGGTTTTTACGAACCCAAACCTGAAACGATGGTTCTAACCAACAAACCAGGTGGCCACCCAACTGTGGTTTGAACCATTGTCGGGTGGGTATTTGATTCCGCACCAAACCATCCCTGGTTAGGTGCCTACTTGAAAGGTTATATGTGGGTATATTCAACTAAGGTCAGAATTCGAAAGAACCGGCGCTGTCTCCTGCCCAATGCCATATATATTTCTGGTACCTCTCTATTCGCCCAACACTTGTTCAATCCCAAAACCAAATTTAAACCCAGATTCGGACTAGGGACTCCGAACCATACAAGTATAACCTGGTTATAATTTATATTAATATATATATATATATATAATTAATTTATGTGTGTTTTATTAGATGATAACCTACAAGCCTTAAATTCCTAAACACCTGACACGGCGCAGATCATTTTTAAAGTCAACACACTTTTTTCTCCACTGTACACTGTACTCCCTTACACATCAGTCAGTCAGATCAGCCAATTGCAGGTAGATCAGCCATAATAAGTGTTGTTCACATACCCCCTCTTAAATATATAAGAGCAACCTCTGCCGATACTGTCCTTCAACTCATTAGCTCCGGGTGCTTTCAAGCAAACCCTCCAGGGCCCCGGCTCCCGGCACCTCCATCCGGGGTCCCCAACTCCTCCCGGTCCCTTAGAGGTCACTACACACTACCTACCTATACTATGCCTTAACCCCCCCTTAGCTTCACATAGACTTCCCCAATTAGCATGCCATTTGGAGCCTATGATATCACACTCTACATGGCACCCGAAATATTTTTAAGGAGATTTTTTTAATGTATCAATTTAAAATTTCAAAAAAAGCATCATTTTTGACTTATTAGGCATTTAGGACTTAAAGTAAGCAAAACACTCAACATGTACTTATGGGGTCATTTGGTAGTTAAAATTCTGGTATTAGGCGCCCTTGTTTTCAAACAAGGGTGTTTGTTGCAACTTCGAGTTTAGCCATAACATGCATCTCACTTGTATTATCGACAAATTGCATGTATATACAATAAGAACATACTTTGCCACTTGAATAGAGGGTTGAGTGCCTCTTCACCACAAGTATTTAGCCACAACATGCATCAAATAAGAGACATCATTTGCCAAATATGAGCACTTATGTGAATTTTCACCTTGAATATCTAGTCGATTCACATGTATTAAATGGGAAGTTAGAACTTTGGCAATTACATGTGCTTGAGTCAGTCTTCATGGGGTAAGTATTCAACCAAATCCTATGCATAAACCCATACATATTCTTTTAATCAAAGTCTGATTGATCAATTGTTCACCTAAAGTCACCCTAAAGCATTAAGTTAGGTCACACAACTAAGGTCCAATTGATGAGCAATTGAGATTAGGGTTTTTTTTTTTTCCCCCAATTTTGTGATGTAACTGAAGTGGGTGATCCTCCACAAGAGGCTTTAGCCAGACTTGGCTTCATACTAGATATGAAAGTAGAAAGAAACTCAGAATCCTTCTATATTTTTGGCCATCTACTGGAATTTTTTTTCTTTCAAAATCTGGCGAATTTGGGGTTTTTTTTTTTTTAAAGGTCCTTTATATAAGTCGAAATAATATTGTGCAGGTTGAAATTTGGCGAAACTTCACCAAAACTCGGATTTAGCTATGTGATTGAGCTCACTATTTACTAACCAAATATGTGACTTGATGATCAATTGTCATTGCAAGACCCCTCCTTCCTTCTCCTAATGGCCATGGATGAAACAATACCTACCCACCCCACACACACACACACACACACACACATTATTAAGTTAAACCTTCAAATACACTTCATTCACAAATGAATCCTAACATGATCTACATGTTATTGTGCCCTTACCAGTCTTGTTCTCTTCAATTGGCCAGCATCCCAAAACAGATTGGAGACAAGTTTGCAGAGGATTAGTAGTCAGAAGGCAAAGCCAAATTTTGGCAATTTTGTTTTAAATGGAGAGAATTTTCAACTTTTTTTTTTTGGTTTAAAGTATGACCTTTTGGTGATTTTTTGCCCATAAAAACAAGATTTTTGTGCATCACTGTGGTTTAGCAAACAATTTTCTCAAGTGTCCAAATAGTTGAAAGCATCATAATTTCATTCTCTTCCCCTATCCTTGTACCCATTTGAGTTTCATGTTGCTGTGCACTACCAGTGACCATCAACTATTTTATTTTATCTTTAATGTTTTGATATGGTATTCAATAATTCATCATTCTTTTTGTCAATGTCAAATATAAATTAGTATACATTTCATGGACATGAAAAGACACATGTTAATTTTATTTTTTTCAGATGCATGTTGGTGGATAGGGAAAAAGAGTGAAATAATTATAAAATGAAGGTAGTTATTAAGAAAGGTGAGAGAAAATTATTTTAAAAAAAATGAAATAATTAGGTTTGAAAATGAGATAGTTATTGTTCTCAAGGCCCAACAACAACTCTTATCAATCTAGAATTTTTCAAGAATTTCATCTCAACAAGGAATTAGGGATTCAAAAATGTCTTGGCAATGCCCAATGGATGTCTTGTGCACCTTGTGCCTCCCCCAACAATTAAGGGTTCAATAGAAGGGTTCATGGGGTTTTTTTTCACTCAGTCAAGCTTTCATGCTTCTTGTGTTTTGAGGTTCTTTGTTCTTGTGTTTTGCTTCAATCTTTGAGATTTTTTGCACTTGTTTTGTGTTTCATTTCTTTGTTTTGAGGTTTTTTTTTGTGTCTTTTTATTTTTTGTTTCAAGTTCCCACACTTTGCTTTTTCTTTTGCCCATTGTTAGTGTTTGAGCTCCCCCATCATGGCTACTTTAAGCACCCTTCATCATTGGTTGCTTCAAGCACTATTGTCATCGTTTTTTCAAACGTTTTTTCTTCGGTCATTGTTGTGAGCTACTATGGTGAATCACTATGAACTCTTACAAGTTGTTGTGAGCTATTGCATGTTATTGTGTGCTACATGTTGCATGTTGCTATGAAAAGCTTCAAATATTAACCCCTCCACCTTTGCTCTTCTTTTTATATTGTTGCTTTGAGCCGTTGTTGTGTGGTTTGTACCCTCCTCTTTGCATGTCCGATTTTTGGAGCGCTTGAACTTGGTACATCAACCCCAAGGTTTTTTGTTTTGTTTTTTTTTTTTTTTTTTTTTTTTTTTTGTTTTTTTTTTTTTTTTTTTCTAATTTAGGTTTTCTTCCTTTTGTAGCTTTCTTTTTTGTGCCTTGCTTTTAATCTTTTTCATTTTTGGTGCATATCTCCTTTTTCTTTATTTGGGCGGATATATAATATCAAAAATTTAATCCTTGTTTAAACATGTTTTCCCGAAAACAAATTTAATTCCAGATTGGGACCCCATAGGTATGACCTAGTTATAAAATGTACGTCATTAGACAATTTATGTGTGTTCTATTAGATGATAACCTAGAACCCTTTAATTCCTAATTGCCTGGCAGGCCAATCTTCCACATGTCAACTCACGTTGAATTCTTTTCAACTGTCCTCACTTACTTTACACATCAGCTCCCCAGGAAAATCAACCAATTGCAGGTGGATCAGCCATAATAAGTGTTGTTCACATACCCCCTCTTAAATATATAAGAGCAGCTCCAGCGGATACTGTCCCTCAACTCATTAGCTCCTTGTCGTCGGGTTTCTTTTAACGATTTTGTGATGTACTCTTTTAAAGTGGCGAATCATCCAGAACATAATTTAGCCAAATTTGGCTACATACAAGACATGAAAGCAATAAACATGTACTTACTATTACCACTACTTGTGGGGTCATTTGGTGGTTAAAATTCTATGATTAAATGTGGTTGCTTTCAAACAAGGGAGTCCTTTGTGATTCATGTTTGGGTGTCCATACACCTCACTTGTCCTACTTATAATTGCATGTACACTAGACAAGAACTTACTTTGCCGATCTAAAGGGTTGAGTGACTCTTAACCTTGACCATTATAAGCCACATCACATGCATAAAATAAGAGACATAGTTTGCCAATTAAGGGCAAATAAGAGCACTTGTGTGATTTTTTACCTTGAATATCAGTCCCCCTTTAATTCGGGGCAAAATTTTGGGGCCCAAAGAAAACACAATTTTTTTAAATGGAATATTAAGTCACAAATTCATTTTTTCTTCACCAAAATTGTGATAGAAATAGTGTTACCCTAAAGCACTAAGTTAGGTCACACAAAGTTAACCAATTGAGCAATTGAACTATGTAATTGAGCTTACTACTTAGTTAGCCAAATATGTGACTCAATTAATTGTGGTTGCAAAACTCCTCCTCCCTTATCCTTAGGTCCATGAATGAGACTAGCCTATACGTAGGTAGGACCTACCTACCCACACATTACTAAACTAAAGCTTCAACTAGGGTTCATTGGCAAATGAACCCTAACATTGTGCCACCAGTCCTCTTCTTTTGAATTTAACCTTAGTTGGCAACACATTTGTAGAGGACTAGTAGTCAGAAGACATATCTATGGCAATACCCCTCTCCCCCCACCCCTCAACCAAAGGGCAATTTTTGGCAATTTTCTTTAAAAGGGAATTTGCCAGAAATTTTTTGTTTTTTTTCCCCCATGTTGCCTTTTGGGCGATTTTTCACTCATAAAAACAAGACTTTTGTGCACCATTGTGGTATAGGTACAATTTTCTCAAGTTTCCAATAATTGAAAGCATTCTAATTTCATAAAGTATATCACTTTCCCTTATATTTTATACATTTATACAAAAGCATAATGTGTAGGGTAATGCCCAAGGTATTAATAACCTCAAGAAAAAAAGTTTTTAGAACCAGTGATACCAATTTCTCATTCAAAATATAACCATGGATATCAATTTTATTGGTTTTTTAAATCAATACTTGATCCTTATGCACAAGGGTCAATTCTCAAATGTCTTATTTGATAATTGCATGGTATGTTGGCTAGGTAGGTTTTAGGGTTAGAAATCGCATACTTTTTTGGCCAATTTTTTTTTTTTTAATTTTTAGGATTAGTAAGAGAGAAAATTTGATTTGATCATGTGCACATACATGTGTTTGGTTCGAAATAGTGTACTATTATGCAACATGTAACTCTCTTGGGTCAAACAAGTAACATCACTTCAATAGGCATAACAAACCATTTGAATTAATCAACTAACAACCAACATCACAAACAAGCATGATTGAAATGAATTCTATTCATTGCTTCCAATTTAACAAAGCTAACATTTGGCATCTCTTCTTTCATTGGCAATTGCCCATGTAATAAAATGTCATCAAACACCTCAAGGTGAAAACAACCAAAATAAATAGATCAAACCATGAATTACCAAAGGCATTGTCCACTCATTCACTTTATAGTGTCTTCAAAATTTAAAACAAGGTCGAATGGATCATGACCAACAGTCAACTTAATCACCATTGCATCCAAAATACAAACTTTTTGTGCATAGATATACATTGCTAGTCATGGGCCATCTACTTGCATTCATAGGGAACATCATGAACATGAGAAAAATTCTACTTCTAATCCAACTCAGCATTGTTGAAAACATTTTTGCCTCTAACATAATATCATTGTTATCAATAAGATTTGTTTCTTCACTTAAGAACTCATCAATGAACTACCTTTCTTGTATGCAATCTATGAGCTTGCATTTTTTGACTAATTTTTTATAATCAAAACAAGTTTTTTCAAATTATCAACTTGTAGATTGTCAACACTCTAGTTATACTAAAGATGAACTTAGTCTCAATCTCAAACCCATGAATCTAATATGCAACAAAAGACACATTTGAAAACCTCTTTTCATGGGTCTTCCATTGATTGATGGGTAGTTGGCAATCTTCAAACTTGACAACAAGATCATGAAAAAAAATTAAATCATTTAGTAATATCACATGCACAAAACTCAATCCTTTTCAGCAATGATTGGTGTTTTAGTAGGGTTAACAATACCAATATTAAATAATTGAAAACCAACTAGCAAAAAGTTGCATCAAAGGCTTGTCATCATACTCTACCACCACTTCTATCACCTTTGCCCTCTACACCAATGCCTTCACACAATCAAGTGAATTTTTTAAAAAGTCTAACATTGGCACAATCATAATATGAACCTAATTAAAATTGTAAACAAATGCAAAGGACAAGAATGGAGCTAAGACTATCAAGAAATCTACCATCATACACATGTGCAATACTTGCAATTCACTTTCAAAATCCCTTTTAGCAAATCTGATGGAACGAACTTTGAATGTTTTAATTTCATTTTGCATGGAAACACATAAAATATGTTGCATTAAGGGCATAATAAAGTAACTAATGGGATCATGTTTGGTATAAGATACATTGTTTCATAATGTGAAACATAATTTCAATAATCACTTTACACATTACTCACGTGTGTGCATTTAATACACATCCTTGCACCTCTAGTGTTTTTTGTTTCCGATAGCAAAGATTAATGGCATCATGATATCTCAAAGTTTCTCGGAATATAATTTACCTTGAAACAAAACTTAGTTTTCACTAAGGTTTCAATTTTCAATGGTGAAGCCTTGCATCAAGACACACATGCCTCCATTCACTACATCCTTTACCTAACTTTTTGATCCAAGTACATTAGAAAAAAATCATAGATTAATGATTGCCTTGTGTAATTATTTTCTAATTAAAAGAAACATTTGCAACTAAAAATTCCATTAACAACAAAAAAATAAATTGTAGCCAATTACTAATCTAAACCACTTAAGTTAAGTTGAAAATAGGCAACATAACACTTAAGTTGAGCCTAGACTTAGCCACATGGCATCTAGTTTTAGGAAAATCCTATTTCATTTTGGGTTTAACTTTTAAGCTCAAGTTTCTTTGATTGGATCATCTCAAATGGCACATGGTTTTTGAATTTTTTTTGTGTTTGTAATGCATCTAATTATATGGTTTGGGTACAAACATGATGAAAAGAACCATAGTTGCCTCCTTTGTGATTGCCTACTCTTAAAATGTTCTTGAAATATATATATATATCATGTTAAGGTTGCATTAAAAATTTGCCCAAAATACCCATTTTCAACTTTTTTCAAGTCTTTTTGCATTTCTAATTCATTAGATTTATTTTAGATTTATTCACATCTTCCCATGATACATTATGAATGTTACTATCTAAGTAATTCCAAAAATTTCAACACAAAATCAAATTATCACTTTAAAGTTTAAACCTCCTATTCATGTGATTATATTTGTTTAAAATTTTGAATAGGATAACAAAAAACATGGGATAAACTTTCAAGAAGGAAAAAAATTTCATATCCCAAACAACATTATCCCTACGTAGAAAAATAAGTACACTAATTAGAAAAGTATGTAGGTAACACTATAAGAAAATTTTAAATCTATGACTCCATATATGACTAATTTTGTAATCATACCGGACATTATATGACTAAAGGCCCTTAGTTATAATGAACGAATAGAGAAGGACAAGAAGTTCTTAAATGTTTGATGTGGCACTTTTCATCGTATAATCATTAAAGACAAGTTATAAAGGACAAGCCATATATAATGTTGAAGTGTCATATAATGAATGAATAAAATGTGGTTGGCAAATATTGGACCATTTGATTATTCGAATATATACCTAGATCAAATTTTTTTTTCTAGATTATAATTTAAAATAAATTTTAATAGGCAGGTTTGTAGGTAATAGGTCTAAGTAAATCAAAAAAGGTAGATAGGTAGGTAGTAGTTTAACCTACCTAGTGATTTGCATAGCCTATGTAACCTACCTACCTAACTACTAAGTCTAGCCTAGTTACCCTAAACCTTTAAGAATGCACATAAATTGCAAGTATTAAAAATTGAACCCTTCACATTTGCAATGATAAACCAAGTCCTTACCAATGGACTACAACATCAAAAGGTATCCAATTTTAGTCAAGTTTTTTATTTCACATGTTTATTTCATATCATTACAAGACTATGAAGTAGGTAACAACTTGTAGGATGATAGGTAGGAGGTAGGTAGGTAAGTAGGTAGGTTGATGAGGTGAGTAGGTGGGTGGACAACTAAGTAGGTAAGTAAGTAGGTGAGTCATGTGTGGGTGGGTTGGCATTTAGGTGGTGGGTAAGTAAGTAGGTAGGTGGGTGTTTGGGTGGGTAGGCAAGTAAGTAGGTAGGTAGGTAGGTAGGTGGGTGTGTGGGTGCATGGGTACATGGAAGGGTAGGTATTAAATAGGTAGGTGGGTAGATAGGTGGTAGGTAGTTGGGTGGGTGGGTAGGTTTGTGGGTAGTAGGTAAGTAGGTGGGTGTGTGGGTGCGTGGGAAGGTAGGTGGTAGGTAGTTGGGTTGGTGGGTAGATAAGTATGTAATATGTAGGTAGGTAGGTAGGTAGGTAGGTAGGTGGGTGGAAAAATAGGTGGTAGCTAGTAGTTGAATGGGTGGGTAGGTAAATAAGTAATTCAGTAAATGATAGGTAGGTGGTAGCTAGGTGGTTTGGTGGATAAATAAATAGGTAAGTTGATAGATGGGTGGGTGGGTAGGTAAATAGGTAGGTAGGTAGGTGATAGGTAGATGGTAGGTATGTGGTTTGGTGGATAAATAAGTAGGTAGGTTGATAAATGAGTGGGTGGGTAGGTAAATAGGTAGGTACATAAATAGATGGGGGGGGTAGGGTTGTCTATGTTCATATCGAATGACTTGTAATCATTTTTTGATCATTATAATGACAATTGGATGTCCACGTCATTTTGTCATCAGTTATGAATGTCATATAGATGAAATAAAAGTGATGAAAAATGACATCCCCCATCTTGTTACCACTTCATCACTTATTAGTCACATGCCTCATTGATATATGACTATGATTTTTTACACATAAGATTCAAAGTAATAGTTTATGATTATCATACATATCATCATTTAGGACTTGTAGTCATAGAATTTTGATTACAAAGGACATAATTCCTTTTAGTGTAAAATGGTAGGTACAACTAATTAATTAAGTAATAGGCAAAAAGGTAAATGGTATTATAATTAGGTAAATATGCAATCGGTTAGGAAGTAATTTACACTATGTATATAAGTAACTTACATAGATAATTTAACCTAGGTAGTTATGTAGGAAGGTACAAAATAGCTAAATAAGTAACTTAACCCAGGTAAATGAAAAGGTAAAAAATAAATAAGTAGTTAATTTAGCTTATGTAAGTAGGTAGTTTATTAGCCTAGGTAGGTGGGTGAAAACACATTAATGCTAACACTTTTAATCACATGTGGAAGTTCATAATTGCCTAAATTAACATTGCAAAGGTAATGTGAAGGCAAGATATCTTGAATCACACAAGACATTTTACAAATTAACATTAGAAATTCATTATAAAAAAAAATTCAACCCTAATTTACCTTATGGAGAACTTAAATATGGAAATCAAGCTTCTAAACTATTACTTTGGTGAAATAAATTATTTAATAAGAAAAAACCATAATTCAATATACATAGAAAATTTTGATCATCAAAATCCAAGCCAAAAAGTCCTCCTTGGTATCAATGTTATCACATCATATTACCATTGAGTCCTTTACTCACTAAAAAACATTATGTGATGTTGCATGGAATTAGGGATTATTACAAGTTTTTGCATACTCTTTTGAATGTCCATTATGTTATTATTATTCAAAAACTATCCATGAAATTCATACAATGTGAATATATTATATATAACATTGTAATGTTGAATTTTTTCATTTTACTTGGTTTTATTTTATCACATGGCCAATTACAAATCCCAAAATCTTGCAAAAATTGCCTTATGACAACATTATATAGACAATGTAGTGTGTTTTCACCCAAGTAGCCTATGTAAGTAAATGACATAGTTTAGGTATGTAAGTGGTATAAAAAGTACCGTAGGTAAGTAGCCTATGTATGTAAGTAGTTTAGCCTAGGTAGTTAGCTAAAATTTAAAGGGTAGGAATTAGGCAGATGATATGTAATTTAACCTATGTAATTAGGTTACCCTAATGTTAATAAGAGCTAGAACCCCCCATTTAAATGGTCATTTATCTTGAAATATTCCCATAATATCATAGGAATCTTTCATTGGAAAGTTGAAAAAATCAAATTTGACTTAATGAAATGTTGCAATATATTTGAAAAACCTCACCCAAAATATGTCATGTTTAAATAATCTCCTTAAAATAATTTTTTTTGCAATGATTAACAAACATTGGTTATAAAGTTTAATGAATGCTTTTGAATAGTTTATCTTCATTAAATTCATTCCAAATCATTTCACATGTTTCCATGATATATTAAAAGCATTGCCATGTAAACAAATTAAAAACTTACAAAAATACTTAAAATTTTGACACAAAAACATGAAAATTAAAACATCGATTACACATCTTGTAGTTCCTATTAATGTGAGTGCACCCAACTTTCATATCCTAGCCTAGCCTAAATATTTACCTTGGCAAGTATTATAACTAATGTTAGCTATTTACACATGTAGATTTCTTAAGTTGGCTTACCAACCTACCTAGATAATGCAACCTATGTTACTAGCTTAACCTACCATAACTACCTATTTAGGTAAATAATTTATAGTTTAACCAAAGTAAGAAGCTTAGCTTAACTACATACTAAAGAATCAAATAGTTAATTTAAGGCCTAACTATTGAGGTAGGTAGGTAACATGACCTATATAATTAAATAGTTAAATAACTTAGTTTAAATTTCTAGGTAGTTAGGTATTTTAACATAGTTTAATGTAGCTTAGCAAGGCATTTAGGTAGCTTGGTCTAACATATATAGGTAGCCTACCATGGCTAGGTATCTAGATATTTTGGCCTATCCTATTTAGGTATATAGGTAGCTTGACTTAACCTACCTGAGTATCTAGGTAGTTTGGCCTAGCTTATCTAAATATCTAGCCTAACCTAGCCTAATTAAATATTTAGGTGGATTGATTTAACCTATCTAGGTATTTAAGTAGCTTGGCTTAGCCTCGGTAGTTAGGTAGGTAGGTATTTTAACATGTATATTACTATAAACCACTTCTTGCATATTACGTGCATACACAACCAAAAGTGTATAAAATAAAATAAATAGTCTATTTTGATGAAAAAACACAAAAATCATCCATATATGTATATATATTCACACCATTAATTGCAAACTAGTTGCATATATAACCATATATATAAAAATAAATATGATTGCAACTTTTTGGTTGCAAGAACATCCAATATAATTGCCAACAATAGCTAATTACATTTACTTACAAATTGATTGGTCAAAAAAATAGGTTTTCTATTAATGGTAATAGTTTTTTGTAGGGCAGACTGCATGGCCTTCATATTAACCTCTTGAACATAAACATTAATGTTGTTGCAAATCATGTTGGCATGTTTTACTAAATGCATCCCAAATCACATCCCTTGTTAAGGAACTACAAATGTTAAAGGAACACAATCCACCATAAAACTTGAGTGCTGATGCAAGGGTGGAGATATTACCACCTTCATATTTCATGTAAGTAATGAGCTTGTCCAACAAATTATATGGCGCCAATAAATCCCACACTTGAACTACCATGGTAGTTTTCCTATCATATCAAAAACTTCAAAAATGCAAATTATCAAATGACAAGGCACCCATTGTGAATTGATGAAATTTATCACAAGAGCAAATGTGTCATGTCCAACCTCATCATCCACAAATCAAAAGATGTTCTAACACAAGAATCTAAAAAAGGGAGTAGATTATTTTCCATCGTATTACTCAAGCTCATGAATGCCATGTTGAACCACATGCTTTCAATTTGGAAACATTACTCAAGGTTTTGTTTTAATACCAAATTTTGTCATAGCTAATGGCTTTCTATAGCAAAAAACATGCTTATAACTTTTGTTATAACAAGTCTTCCATGAATTTCTTTTGCCTTAAATCCTCCTTGTACATATTAGAATTTTCAAAGTGATCAAGGATGGCCCATAACAAAGACCAAACCTATGTTTGGACTTTTTTTTATCACATGCCTTTTTTAGCAACATCACTTCAATTAGTAACCTTCAACCTTGCCGAAAAATCAACATGTTTAGATGTCACATGTTTTTTCATAAAATAGTGCCATGATCCTTGTTGTATGAGATCACACCCTTCCTCTTATTTGTGGTACTACCAAAATTATATGCTTAGGAAACATAATGAGAAATCACACAATACGTAGTTTGAACAATTGTGAAAAACATTTCACCATGACCATCATACACTATAAATATAGTGGTTATAGTGCAAGCTATGGTGGTTCATTGCATCATTTACTACAAGTCCTACTATGAAGGGCCTCATTGTTTTGTTTTGTTTTGTTTTAATTACAGTAACAACAAGTCCCAATCAACCTATACCTCAAAGATTGTAATGCTTGGAACTACCACCAACACTTTCAAATTGAATTAATGTAGAGATTACCATTGAAACTTAATAAAAAAACTAGTATTGAAATTTTAGGTAACCACATGGTCATGTATCATTAAGAACACAATGGTAAGAAATTTGTATGGAGACTTTTATAAGTTGTTCATCATGGAAATTAACTTCAAAATTTACCATTTGTAATTTCAAAACCCCAAAGCATTTTATTTATTTATTTTTTACAATAATAACTCAAGCAAGCCTCATAAGCAAGAATGAAAAAGACTTTTAAAAGGATTTCATCATTGATAAAAGGTAGATTGGGAGCATAATTAGAGGTGGTAAAAAAAAAATCTCAATTAAAATAAAATCATCCTAAAAAACAACCTTCCTTCTTCACATGCCAACCTAATTAACATGGTGTGTGTGTGTGTGTGTGTGTATATATATATAACTGAATTAATTTAAAGTATTATTTACCAACTAACACCTTATCTAATCAACTACTTATTAACCCCAACTTACTACCTACCAATTATTACTTACTAATTAACCTAACCTATTAATTAAAGTAGCCTAAGTCACATTTAGGTTAAGCTTACATAACATTTATTTCTAGACCTAGGCTAAACCTTGGTTAATTGTACACCAAAACTTGATTAAATTTGGGCAAAACATTGGTTAAACTAGAATTTGATTAAACATTGATTAAACCTTGGTTAAATTAAAATTTGATTAAAATTTGGTTAAGCCTTGGCTAAATTTTTAATTTTGGTTAAACATTGACTTAACCTTGAAAAACAAGAATTTGGTTAAACATTGGCTAAACCTTGATTAAATTAAAACCTGGTTATACCATGGTTAAACCTTAGCTAAACATTGACTCAAATAAAAATTGGCTAAATTTTGGGTAAAAATTAACTAAACCTTGGTTCAATTAAAATATTAATTAAACACTGGCTAAACCAAAACTTGACTAAACATTGGCATGGTTAAATTTTGGTTAAACTAAAATTTGATTAAACATTAGTTAAATGATAGTGAAATTAAAACTTAGATAAACCGTAGTTAAACATTAAACTAAAAGTTGGCTAAGTTTTCACAACTTAAAAATATGGAAAAAATATATGTTTTCTAAACCTGGGTGAAACTAAAACTGATCAATAATTAATAACGATTTAATTAATTAATATTAATATATAATAATTATTTATACACATTAATTATTAAATTCCAAAAAATTAATAATGAAATAGAAAATAATGATTTATTATTTTCATTTATTAAATAATTATGAATTAAAAATTAGTTATCAATTAATTAATTATATAAATTATTATTAAAATAATAAATTAACTTGTAATTAATAGTAGTTATTACATATTAAATATAACATATAGTTAACAACTAATGATTTTGTTTTTTTTATGTAACCTAATTTGCTTATCGAATAATTAAGCTAGTTTACAACTTATTTACATACCTACATACTTATTTATTCATCTATCTATTTACATAATTATTTTCCTAGCCTATTTACCCACTCACGATATATGCAAAATGTATACTTAACATGCCATAAATACCACATAGTTTATAAATATGGCCTAATATATTCCAAAACACCGTAATGTACATCAAAAGTATAGGTACATTGCATACATGTAACCAAGTTGTGGTTACTTTTGCAATTAATTTGATATAGAAGCCTCTTTTTCAATGAAAAGCCTAACAAATTAGTCAATATGAAAGGATGAAAACTTAGTATTCACAAAGTGACCCCCAAGTGCTCTGCAACACCATTTGCAACATGAGATCTATCTTCCCCAAAATTAGAATGATTTATTATCTTCAAAAGTTGACATTCAAGCCAAAACTTGCAATTCACATTGAAATCAATCACAACTACATGAAATTTTGATTTCAATTGACAAATATTCAAAAGGTAAACATCTCCAACAAGTTGCCCTTGTCTTGAGGAAAACAAAAACAACGTTATCAAAAGCAAACAACAAATTATGCATCTACTACCTTCTACATCAATAATCGACTTCATTTGGGTTTAGGGTTCATGACAAAAAGTTCAAACCTATATCAATGATTATTTTCAAAGTATATGGATGACAAATAAATGTAGATGAACATGAGTAATGTGGGATTGAAAAATTGTTGTGAACTTTAATGGTTATTTCTCTTACAACCTAGAAAATGATTCATGAGTTTGTCAAATCAACCAACATCTTGAAAACAAGAGGGAAAAGGTTATTCAAAATACTATAATATGAATTGGATTTCATGGTGTTCCTTGTCAAATGAGTTTTTAAAGCATGAGTATTACACCTTGGTATTCTAGATAAATTACCAAGATGCAACAAATCATGAACTTTGACATTGCTAAATGCAATTGTTTAGCCTTTCAAGTATTTGTTAAAAACAAAGTTTTGTATATGTGATTTTAATTTTTTTGCTATAAAATTATGCCAAGGTGATTATTATGCATGGTATATTGATGCATGATGAGCTTACAAGTTTGATGTGTTGATTGGGTATTAAGACTTGGTGGGTGGCACCTCCAAACTAATCTAGTGCAATATGAATGCCACTTAATTTGAATATAGTTGCTCGGAGAATTTGAGCTTTAGAATTGATGGTATTTTCAAAATGAAACCTCGGGCTTCAACCCTAAATGAGGAAATTGTTGAAATCATTTAAACATTGTTTGAACACACAATAACTAATGTTGAAAAACAATTTTTATTTAGAGCTACCCAAGTCAACAATGAGCTTGAAAAATGTTTCCATACACAAGACATAATGGATGATGCACTGGATGTAATTTATTTTTAGTATGTAACCAAAATGGACACAAGTGGTTCTTATTATTACATTTAAGTTGTATTCAAAGTATAATGAGCCATGTAGGACAAGGATTGAATCCTAAAACAATCTTGAAATGCATAATATTTAGAAGAATATCCTTAAAATCATGATTTACAAATCAAAAAAAATATTTAAAAAAATTTAGGATCCAAAAAGACGTTGCATTTTACTACCACGTAAAGGTGTAAATTAAATAAAATTCCCACAAATGTCATTTTCAAAAAAACTCAACTCTTTTAAAAAGGCCTTCAAGCAACAAAAAGAATTGGTCATAATGTCTTAAAAGTCCTTTTGGGTACTCCATATTCATTAGATTCATTTCAAATGAATATTTTTATAAAAAATCAACAAAAAATTTCAATGTAAACTTAAGTAACCACTTAGCACAATGAAAATTAAACAATGATTTCAGTCAAATGAAATTGATTATATTGTGAATGCACCTTTTGCACTTGAAAAAATATTTTGAATTTTTTTTTCCAAGTCACTTGGTTATACTGAAGGGCTTTTTATTAACAACCTAGGGAGCTTGGAAACATACATCAATGGATCCCACATGTCTTTAATGTACACACTTTGCTCTTGGTGGGCTACAAAAATGACTACAAATTTGAATCCTTGTTCCAAACTTTCAAGGAAGTTTGCAACCAATGTTATGTGTATTGCAAATTGAGTCATGAATTCATGAAGATTATAAAGTTGGCTATGATTTTTATTATGGTATTAATTAAAGACAATAAAACCTTTTTGACATTCACCTTCATGATGATTAGATTTCAAATCTAGTTCACATAACGTTTGAACTTGGTCATCTACTATTATATGTACTCACAATTATTTCACTATTAGAACTTTTCCTTATCATTATGCACAATAACATTTTACTGTGAAGATAATATTAAAAAGGGTATGGATCACATTCTAGTTCTTTGTGTTAGCCTTTTTACATAATTCAAGATTGATAATTTTAATAGATCAAATTAGTGAAGGTTCAAAGAATATTTGAAAATATTTTCCCATTTCAATGAAACTACTAAGCCTCCTTGGTTCATTTGTGCCCTATAAATGTTTCAAATTCCCACACTACATTTGTAAATTTTGTTAAATAACAAACTTGGCCCTTTTACTTCATTTAAATTGGTTTAAATTACCATTGTGATTCAAATTTGATCACATGTAAGTCATTGATGAGTAGAACCTAAAGAAATACGAGTCTTTATGTTCCCATGCATTACATGTGTGGATGAAATGTAAGTTGCATACTGGAGAAAAACAATTGTCATATTTCCATGATGTGGATTAGCTTGGCCTCATAAATGCATCCATCCTTCCATGATTATAATTTGGAAGCATGATTGCACTTTGAAACAAATGCAACATGTCCTTTGAGACTTGAGGGTTCAACTCAGGAGTGCAATGTTTTAAAATTGTGTTATTTTGGCATTACTTTGAATCATATCTTTCACATTAACATAATGAATATTAAACAAATTTTCCAACAATTTGAAAGATCAATAATTTATGACATGCGTTCACTAGTTAATTCTAATCATATGAAAATGACATAGTGACTTATTAATTATAACACATGATGATTATATTGACAAAATGTTTGGTAATGAACTAACCAATGTGGGGGAACAAATGTCATGTTTATTTGGCCTAATGATGTGTTTGATGGTATGACTAATGGCTCATGTTAATTAATAATAACTACCATCACAAAATTACTTAAGGGTAGAATAACAAAAGGTTAGTTCTATAGTGAAATTCTAATGAAAAAAATTGCTAATGGGTAAATGTTTTATTCTAACTAACCTAAAGGCCTCATAATAACTTTCTCATTACCATTTCTTATTTATTAGGTGATGAAATCATTAGACTATTTAGCTCTTGAGGATAAGGTGGTTGACATTAATTTGGCACTAACCAAGGATTTGTATAGGATATTGGGATAAGATGACTTTGAAACATAAGGTGAGGAAACATAGAAGATGAGGAGGACCCAATGTATATGGGTGGTGGGAAACCTTTTAATTAAGGTTAGCCCATTTTGTGAAATAAAAGTTTGGATGGTTCATTATCTCTAGTCTAATTTGGTAAAGGATAGAAAAGGTTTTGGAAAAGAAACCTTGGGAGAAGTTTGCATGATGTTTGGGAAATAATATGTGGATTTGGTGGAAGAAAATAAAATTGTGTTGTATGATTTTTTAATGTGCATGGAAGGTAGTTTTAAAAATAATATTGTGAAAGAAAAAGTAATATTTTTATTAAAAAAATTGGAACATTCAGTAGCTACAAAATGTAAGAATAATAATTTAATTTTTCAATTTGTCTTCTTAAATTCAAAATAGTGGAACAACATGTGGTAGTTAATATAAAACAATTATTATCTTATGCAAGTAGTTTTAGAAAGTTTTAATCCTTTTTTTTTTTTAGTTTCTATTTTCTTCCATAATATAGCTAGTTACTTTTGTTATTTTTCAACTACTTGTTTGATGGTAGCTACAACCATAGAAAGCACCAACAATGATGGAGAAATGCCCCAATGGTGAAAGCAAGGAGTTTTCAATGGGATAGTTTGCAACATAACTCATAAGATTGGTGGGATAATAATTGTTTTCTTCTCACAATGGTTGTTTTTTTTGTTCATTTGTATTCATTTTTTTAAGGATTTTTATTTTATTTTCTAAACAATAGTTATGCCTAAAAAAGTTTAGTACATGTTTTTATTGTGTTTTGTGTTTTTTATATTCGACAACCTTCACCTAGTGTATTTAGGATTATTAAAACCACATACATAAATTTGTCCTTATGTGGCATGTTTGATATGCTAAATTTTTGTATAAAAAATTACAAGAATAAATTGTATTTAGTTTACATGTCAAGGATTATTGAAGACATTAAATTATAAATACAAGTTGGATGCATGTTATTAAGGTTTAAGGTTGCCAAGTTTGGGGTGTGTTATTTATGGTTTAAACTTTCATGCTTGAAGATTTTAGATATATATTTAAATCATTTTGATATGTTACCCAAATTTTACCAATTAACGTGGATAATATTTAATGTTCATTATACACATATTAATAATAATGAGGATGATTCATTGGAGGTAGTTTAGGTGGGACAACTTTAGATTCAATAAGTCATAAGTCATGATTTGGGTAGTTCCAAACTAGAATATGTTAGGTCATTCCCAAGTAAAGAGGCTTGGAAAGGTGCTTGAAAGGTGCCTTTTTGGATCTATGTCTTTTTTTAAAAAAATTAACACCATATTCATAAGCAAATTTTCAATACCTTCTCCACTAATTTGTATCCCATTTTTATTTAATTGTCGAATTGAATTTAGTTGAATTGAAATTCAATTGGGAAATTTGAATTCAATTCCATTCCATTAAATATGAATCCAATTGAATTGAATTTCAATTCAAGTTGTATGCAATGTCATTCAATATTATAATATGAATGTAATTTGATTTTCACAGAATCAATTTGGTTTTTTCATCAATTGATGAAATATTGATTGTAGCAACATGAAACCCAAATGATTTATTTAAATCACATATATACATAACCACACATAACATAGGTCTTTACATCACACACATATTGCAACAAGTCAACAATTATACAACATTTCTAGGGTTCAAACATTGACTTTTAAAGTTCTATTATGTACTTGCTTCTAATTGCTTATTTCTTTCAAATGAAGGGGCCTCTACTTCTATCTTCTTTACATAATGAAAGTACTTCATCATTTTGTACTTGAATGTTGTATGTGGTTTTGTGCAAGGGATCATGAAGAGATATTGAGGTGACTAATCAACATTGATGATGGTGAAGACCACATAATCTTGAGCACTAAGAGTCTTTGATAAGATAATACTTACATTCAATCTTTTAATTATTGGAATGTCTTAGATTTCCTTTTTTTTTGAGCAAACTTATATTTATGTGGATGATTGTACTTGAGAACAATATGGCTTGAGGCTTGAACAAATTATTATTAAGTTTATTTCTAAATAACGCATGTGGAGTCTTTAACTTTTAAATTTGTGTGATCTTTTTGAGTGTTCTAGGACCATGATAATACATTATTGATTTTCACAAGGTGACAAATATTCTAAGCCCAAATGTCAATATGTAAACCTATCATGGGCCAATAAGAAAAAAAGTTGTGATGTTCATAAGACTCACCCTTCTTTGACATGAAAAAGCCGTGAAATATATGGTTGATCATCATGATTCCAAACTTAGCAACCATTCAATAATATAAAAAATTCTTGATGAGAAAAAATATGGTCACAAGTTGACACATATGCACAAAAAGGCAACAACAAAATTGGTAGGAGAGGTTAAATGGCTTCAAGTGGATACAACTTTATGATCTTAGTTTAATTAAGTTTAAGCATGATGAAGGATTATTAATGATGCTGTGTTTTTTTAAAAGGTAAAATTTCAAATCTCTATTAACATTGGAGATGGTGATATGAAATTGTCAAATGGCTAACTTGCAAAGTTCAAATCTAGACATGAAATTGCTTGTCATTATCTTCATGGTGAATCATGTGATGCAAATGTTTAAAAAAGTTGTAATTTTACTTGCCAAATTGCCTCCAATTATCAAGAAATATGATCATGATGATGTTTTCAATTTTGATGATATTGGCTTCTACTACATAGCATTTCCTTGTAAAACTTTGAATGTAGGTTGGCCCTATGGAAGTAAGAAGAAGAAATATCATGTGACTTTGGGGCCTTGTGTCAGCACTTCACACAAAGATCATTTAAATATTGTGTTCATACACAAGTTAGCTTAGCCCATGTGTTTCCCTAAAACTTTCAATTGTAATGATGAGTTACTACTCTAATAAAACAACTTGGATGAATAACAATATTTTACAAATTGAGTGAAAGGTGAAAATTGAAAGATGATTTTGAAAGGCAAAAATATTTTCATTTTGTTGGACAATGTTGCAAGTCATGACATTCATGGTTTGTTTTATGTTGGTTACTTTAAAGCCATCAAATCAATAAAAGTTTATGGGAATGTTTAATGTTTTGATCTTCAAATAGGGTACATTCACAAAATAAGGAGCTGGGGATGCATTCTTAGTAAGGACTTTTGGTGATTACTTATTCTGGAAGATTCTTGGTATATATTAGGCATATTCTAGTTGTAAGTTGCAAAAAGTCATAAAAGTCCTTTTGACTCAAAAATATGTTACATTATACTTTTATGTGAATATGTGTTTTAAGAGTCTCTCCAAAATTATGTCATTTTCAAGTTCTTTAAGAGTCATTTATGAATTTTTTCAACTAATAAAAACATCGTAAAACATTGGGTACAATGATTAATCAATGCTTTTGAGACTTCAAATCTCATTAGATTCATTCCAAATTATTACACATGTTTTCACAATATATTAAGAACATTATCATCAAAACATATAAAATAAATGTGCAATATTAATATAATTTTTGACATAAAAACATGAAAAAGAAAACACTGGTTATAGTTCCTATGGCTCCTATCTTTGTGAATGTACCCAACAATCTCTTGCATTATGTTTATGATGCAAAATTTGTTATACCATACCAAATTTCAATAGTATCTATTTTATACATATCACATAAATATTTCAAATGTGATCTTGTTTACATTATTATGCAATCCCATAATATCATAATTTCCTTGGGAACAAAGGGCATGACATTAAAGAGGTTAGATTATACACTAACACTACCTTTATCAAATACTTTTTTATCAAACTTCAAGGTGGATAGTAGCAAAGGAGTGTTAACCTTGAATTTGGCAAAGAAAAAATATATATTTTGGGATTCAATTGGGCGATTTTGGAAAATCAATAATTAAAAGTAAAAGTAGATAATCTTTATGGTTTTTGTGTTTGAGGAAATACTTACTTTATGTAAAAGAAAAATATGTGGCAAGTCGTTTTGTTTTCAATGTTTCTTTAGTAGATTTGAATTTTTTTGATAAAAAATAAATCTTGATTTTCTTGATTTGAATATTCTACAATAAGAATTGGGAATATGAATTGTTAAAATTACAAATTTGTTGAATATATGTGAAAATTTATTGACAAACCATGAAATCATTATATGATACAAGCTTTTGTAACTTTCAACATTACATAACTACTTTTATTTGAATGGCTAAGGCTTTGGATTATTTTCAATTTCATTTTGTTTGCAAAATTTTCATTTGGGCATGTGCTTTTAGGTCATTTGGTAAAGAGTCACAAAATTTTGACTTGTGCAATTCCATATTTCATTCATGAATTTCAGTGAATGGTTTTACCACCTTAAGGCCCATTAAATAAAACATTGATTAATAAATGCATTTCTCAATGTCAAAAATGAATTTCATTACAATTAGATTCAACTATATTGGTATGTTAATATGCAATAAAATGCATATTATATTATGATTCAAGTTCATTCCGGCCTATTCTCTAGAGCTAGTTTTTATCCTTATAAATAGATGAGTTGAATTTGACTCACCATGCATTATACCTTGTTCAATAATAACTTGCAATTACAATGCCTAACTTGTAAGTCTCTGAAAACATTGTCATTGAAAATGTGACCTACTTGCTTGGAGGAACTTATATCAAGTTGTTGAGTTTCCTAGATGAATCGTGGCTAGATTCATAAAACTCTATTAGTTCACATGAGTCTCCCATGTATGTATTACATATATGATGACAACATTCCCTAGGTACACAACTATTGCATGAAATGAGTATACAAATATTAAATGGTAGCATGTTTTCATAATAATAATGCATGTATAATGGTAAACTCATGGTTTTTAAATTTTTCTTTGTTCTTCAATAATTTCAACTTGGTTCATGCTTTTGTGACATTTAAATTGTCATAAAATATAAGTGAACCTCGTAAACCTCTACACCTCATTTTGGGTTTCAAGAAAAATAATATGCATTTATCTATTATATATAGCTATTATTTATATCCAAAAACATATAATTTAGTTATCACAAGAATATGCAACTCAATTAATTTTGGAATGTATAACTTGACTAACTCAGTTATGTGTAAACCAATGTTGACATGTTTTTAGATTTTAGCAAGTTCAAGATAAGTTATAAGGTTTTTAGACCAAAGGTTCCAAGTTTTTTGAACTAGAATTGGAACCTAATTAAAGAATTGACCTATTTTATAAATTGAATTAGAACTTAAACTAGGGGTTTTGCCTTGTCTTAAAAAGGTTTAGGTTTTCTAGGTACATTAAGACAATTTTATTAAAAGTATATAAACTTACTTTTCATTTTAAACAAGTTGTTGCTTTTGATTGGTTGTACATAATTAATATTACATAATTTTTATTTTTGAATGTGTGCATTAGTTGAACAAGTTAATTACAACCTTTTTTTTTGTTTGATTTAATTGTGTGTAATGGAGATGGAACCAAACCTCGTCTTAAACTTAAACTAGATCAATTCTTTTTTTGTGAAAATGATCAAAACCAAAGGTTTTAGAAATTCAAATAATGTCTTAAGACCAAACTAGAGGTTCCATAAAAAATAAAACAAAATTAAGATCAGGATTAAAGGTTCCTTTTGAAATCAAAGAAATAGTCAACATGGATATAAACCTTTAAGGTTTATGATATCAAGGTTTCAAGTGTGGTATTAAAGGTTAAAGGCTTGAAGATACATGGTTGAAGATGAAAGGTTTTTAGGGTTGGGGGGTTTTTTATCCAAGTATTTCAAGATTTTTTATACAAGATTTTTAAAAATTATGGTTGTTAAAAGGTTTAGTGTTTAAACCAATTTTGAGTTTAATGATTTATTGTTTAAAGCTTTTTGAGTTTAAGGTTTTATGTTTAAGTTTTAGGTTTTTAGGGTTAAAGGTGTGGGGTTTAAAGGTTTTGAATTTAGAGTCTAGGTGTTTAGAGGACTAAGGTTCCAAAGATTTAAAGTTTAGGGTATTTAAGGGTTTAAAGCTTAAAGTGTTAGGTTTGGGTTTTAGGTTTATAATTTAAGCTTTTAGTGGTTTGGGGTTTAAAGGTGGATGTTGAATGAACAAATTATGATTCGATGCTTGGAAACTTATTTGATGACATGCTTATGTTGATTTGCAAATGTGATTATCGAATGAACAAATTGTGATTCAATGCTTGGAACCTTCCTCGATAACATGCTCATGTTGATTTGCACATGTGGATGGCAAATGAACAAAATTGTGATTCGATGCTTGAAAGCTTATTCTATGACATGCTTATGTTGATTTGCGCATTTGTATGTCAAATGTACAAATTATGATTCGACACTTAAGAAACTTATTTGACATCATGTCAATTTGCACACATAGATGTCAAATGAACCAAATTGTGATTCAACACTTGCAAGCTTATTCAACATGCTTATGTCAATTTGCGAATGTTGAATGAACAAATTGTTCACTCGTCATGGATTTTGTTTCCCCTGTTCTTTCAAGATGAACAAATTTTCGTTCCATGTGCTTTCAACATGTGTTCATGAGATGTGGAATGAACATCATTTCTGTATCTGTGAAAACGGAGTCAAAAATTTGATAACCTGGTGATTTGACTTTAAGATTCATGTGATGAGCTTGTGATTGGGAAGCTTCTGACAGAAAGCTAATCTTACAGGGATCACAAATACATAATCCGAGATTGCTGGTCATGACGGTGCTGGAGCAGGGCGTTAGAGAACTTATGCAAAAGTTGGAGGAGACGTGCACTGAGATGCAGCAGGGAGCTGAAAATCACATATGCGAGGGTGGGTCGAAGCTCATCATGCTGCAGTTGCTGCAATATTATGTCGAGATCACACCGCGGCGGGAGTTGCTAGCAGTGGGTGATGATAGGACTTGACATTGAAACGAGAGTTGGGTTTTCTTCGCACCATCGAAAGTCTGCCGTTTCTGCACGGAGGAGGAGGACCCACCGTCTGTCATGCCAATCAGGAGGTAACCTAACTTACTTGTTTTGCACTCTGCCTGCCTTGATGCATCATCTGTTGGTTGAAGATTCTGCAGAAAATTTTGGGTTCTTCTACTGCTGCTGGGCATCTTTGCAACCCGGGCTTGAAGTTTTCATGATCATGGATTGTACGTGTGTCTGTGGGGGGGATGGGGTTGGGTTTCAGAGCTCTGCAGATATCATTAGTTTTGGAAGATGCTCTTGGTGGTGACAGCAGAGGAGCATCTGGAATGATGATCATCATCAGATGCCGCGGAGGTGCCAAATGGTGATCATGCAACTAGCAGCATATGCCTTGATCTTCTACAGAGATATTCTTATGTCCTCACAGAAGTGTTTGAAAGGTGAGGAAAGGTTCCAACCCCCACCCCCACCCCCAAAAAAAAAGAATGCAATTTTCTAAAGAAATGAACACATCTGAATAAATAGCAAGTTTTAATCTGAAATGAAGCTCTTGGGAGATACCTGTACCTAATGTTGTTAAAAGAAATATAAAGTTTTATTTTGAAATAAAACTCTTTTAGAGATTAGGTATACCTTCCTTATATTGTACCTAGATATAGGGGGTAGCAACTAGAAACCTTGACTCCAAGAGACAAACTTTTGTTGTTAAGGTTATGAGTTTTAAAGAAAATTTGTGACCACACTTACCCAACTCACTTTCTTTATATATAAAAACCATCATTCTAATGAAGAAGAAGAAGCTTCAATAATAATAATAATAATATTCATAATACTTCAATTCACTTCCATCCCTCTCTTGTTTTTAGTGTGTGTAAACTTGGTTTGTGTTTGTGTGTGGAGTATATCTATATGATGCAACCCTTCCTTCACAAAAAGAAGAATTTTGTGCATTGGGGTGCTCAACTTTTCCACAACATTTGGGAATTTGTTGGGTGGTCAACATTTCCATACCATTTTGTGCATTTCGATATTTGTTGGATGCTCAATATTTGCACACCATATTGTGCATTTGGGTAGTACTTGTTGGGTGCTCAACTTTGCACAACAATTTGTGCACTTGGGTATTTATTGGGTGCAAATGTTCTCTCCCAATCTCTGTCTCTCTCTCTTTGTCTAATTAATGGGGAAAAGAAAGGAAGGAAAGGATTTTGTGCATGGTAAGGTTAAGTAGGTGCCCATGAGAAAACCCATCTCTTTAAGTTTTTCTTTCTGCTCCTCATGAAAAAAAAAGGTGCCAAAAAAGAATCATTCCAGATCCTCCAACAGAAAGTTTTTGCCTTTGCAGATTTCATGATGGGTTTTGTCGTTTCTAGTTGCTTTGAAGAAAAACTTCTTCCAGATTCTCCACCAAATTTTTTTGTCTTCACAAATTTCTTGATTGGTTTTTTTAGTTGTTGTGTTGAGTGTTTTCATTTACAAATTTGTTGATGGGTTTTGTTGTTACAGTTATTTGAGTGTTTCATGTTTGCAAATTTGTTGATGGGTTTTATTGTTGTAGTTATTTTGAGTCTTTCATGGTTGCAATTTTTTTGATGGGTTTTGTTGTTGTTTTTGTTGTTTGAGTGTTTGATGTTTGCAGATTTATTGATGGATTTTGTTGTTATTGTTGTTTTGAGTGTCTGATGTTTGCAAATTTATTGATGGATTTTGTTGTTGTTTGGAGTGTTTTATGTTTGCAGATTTCTTGATGGGTTTTGTTGTTGTTGTTTTTAGTGTTTTATGATTGCAGATTTGTTGATGAGTTTTGTTGTTGGGCTCCTAGAGCTTTTGCTCTGTAGCAAAAACTTTTTTTCCTTTGTTTTTGGAGGAATTCTTTCTTCTCCTTCTCCTGCTGCTCTTGTTGTGGAGATTTGATCCATGGGTGGATTGAGAGATCATCATAGCCATGCCCAGATTTCAGCAGGTTTGTGCTTGGGTATCTTCGCGATTACATTGGGTTTGCTGTGCCAGGCTTTCTCATGGGTGCCTGGAGTGGAAGCAGTGAATGGGTTGCATCGTCCTGTTCTGAGGTTCAACAATGAAGGAACCTTCAAGATTCTTCAGGTGCAGATTGAACTACTACTACTACTACTACTACTACTACTTCCTAATCCTATGCCATTTTTGTACCCTTCTTTCATGTTATTGAATGTCTGTTTTCATCTTCATGGCTTTGGAATGATGGCCTGGGAGAATTTGGGAGGTGGAGAAACAAACACAGAATCTGGAACAGAGCAAAGAGAGGAAAAATCCCAAAAATCAAAATAAAAATTGAAGAGTTTTTTTCTTTTGTCCTGGGCATCACCTTTCTTTGTAGGTTGCGGATATGCACTATGGAGATGGATCAAGAACACCTTGTCGAGATTTGATACCGTCACAGCTGCGGCACTGCTCTGACCATAACACCACTGCCTTCATTGCACGTCTGCTTGCTGCAGAGAAGCCAGATTTGGTTGTCTTCACAGGTACATGTGGTTTGCATGCATTGCACATCTTTGCTGGGCTGGTTTTATGGATGTATGACACACTAGGGTTTAGTGCAGCTCATGCTTTGCTTGCTTTGTAGAATGCAAAATCTTTGAAGAATTGCAACTTGAAGAATTTCTGTACATAATTTTTTTTCCATCTGTTCTTGAGCAGGGGACAACATTGATTTTGATTCTTCAAATGCAACAAAGTCTCTGGATGAAGCAATTGCCCCAGTAATTGCTGCCAAAATTCCTTGGGCTGCAATTCTCGGCAACCATGACCAGGAATCGACACTTTCACGGGGTGAAGTCATGTCTTACCTCACCCAAATGGATTACTCTCTCTGTGAAGTGCTAAATCCATACTTGCAAACGCTACTCCTGGGGAAAGATCTCAATCCAAGCGCCAAGAATATGGATGTCTATGGTTTTGGCAACTATTACCTTCAAGTGTTTGGTGCATTAGAGTCGGAATCTGAGAACTCAAGTCTGCTCAATTTGTATTTTCTTGACTCGGGGGATTACGCAAAATTCCGTGAGGTGGGTGGCTATGAGTGGATCAGAAGCAGCCAGTTAGTGTGGTTCAGAAGCCTTTCGGCCAGGCTGCGGGTATGTTCTTCTTTTGGCTCTAGCCTGTTTCTTGTACAAAAACCAAGGATGTGGGACAGTGTGCATGAATTGAAAGATTCTGCAATGTGCTCATTGGGGGCTTCACCTTCTTCTGTAGATGCTATGTGACAAGGGTGCAGGGGGGTATCTTGACATATACATTTTGTTCTGAGTGCAATCTCACACTTTCCATTTCTCATCATATTCTATGCAGTTTTCAAATGTGTCAGCAGCAGAAAGGCTGGACACATTGTCAAAGCAAGTCGAAGATTCACCGCCCATAACCCCAGCACTGGCATATTTCCACATCCCTCTTCCAGAATACAAGACGGTGCTTGAGAGCCCCAAAATGATTCTGGGTGAGCAACAAGAAGAAATATCTTCTCCATTAGTGAATTCAGGCTTGTTTACGGCTCTCTTGGAAGCAGGAGATGTGAAGGCCACCTTTGTTGGGCATGATCATGTGAATGACTACTGTGGAAACTTTTTTGGGATCCACCTATGTTTTGGGGGTGGCACAGGCTACCATGCTTATGGGTGGGTCCTTATGCTAAACTTCATTTCTATCCTGTCAATTGCAATCCCCATCTCTGATCTGCTCGTCATGTGCTCTACATGAGGCATTAGCCAGAAGTATACATACTGATTTAGTAGCATGCATTTCTGTTTTTTACAGATCTGTGAGCTCTACGATTTCTTTCCTCTGGTTTCAGTTGTGTAGATGACTGACATTATGTAATAAATTGGTGGTTTACATGATCACAGAAAAGCTGGGTGGCCAAGACGAGCGCGGGTGGTTCTTGCAACTCTTGGGTGGGAGAGCAAGGGGGGTTCCAGAAAGACGCGGGAAATAGTGACTTGGAAACGGCTGGATGATGAGTCAATGAGCCAAATTGATCTCCAAGTTTTGTATAATGGATATGAAGGTTGGTGGTTCACAAAGCCCTTCTACAAAAGCAGGCTTTCATTTGGAAGGAGAGGGAATGCCAGCATGTGGATTGCAAGCTTGCTGATCACAATCATACTCTTGCTCATGGCCAGTTCATCCCTCTTGATCAATGTGCTCTATCGGCACTTCTTGAGGCAAAAACGTGGGTCCTATGTGCCTGTGGAAAACTCTCATGTAGAGTCCAATGGTTCTTTTGAGTGAACCTCAACTCTATTGTAGTGTATACATTTATTATCAATATCAGGGGCGACAGATGGTGTAACTCAGTAGATTAGATCGGTAGCAGAGTTACTGTGCATGCAAATTGTAATCCAATGCTCCTTATTGTGTACATATAATTCACTGTTTGTTTGTTCTTATTGGGCCTTTATTTTTTTTCCTTTCTCTTGTGCTCTTGAGTTTTTTGGGTCATCTTTTATGTTCTTTTATGTTCTGTTGAGTTTGCACCCAACATCATGTCTCGCACAGTTTGCTCAGGCTGGTAAAAAGCACAGCAAAGCTGTGCACCTGCCAGAGAAGAGTGTAACAAATATGATCTGACTGCTGCTCCCTAATCCTGATCAGCCAATCATAATGATTCGTTAGGGTGATTTGCTATTAGTGGTCTCCCACCCATTTGCAGTCCCAGTTTCAGTTTTATGGGTGGGCTTGCAAAAAAGTAAATAACAAAAAATGGATTTGAGAAATATTTTTGCAGGGTCACATACTGAGCACTGCCTTGGATGCTCTTACTATCTGTAGTGTGAGAGAATTTTAGTATTATGTCACAGGTTGTACATGTATGATACTGACCTCGACCCACTTCGGAGAGCTGATGGAATTCACAGTAGGATGTCATGGTAGCTGCTGGTCATTACCATGTGTATTATTGCTGTTCAAGCTCACTGAAGATGAAGATTGGTGAACATGCATGCATGTGATTTTTACTGTTTAAACTGCAGCTCAGTTTCTTCTCAGTTTTGTAGAATTGGGTCCAACCTTAAATTCCTGATTGTGGTGTAAATTGTACTTGTTGGTTGACAATGGCTCTTATTTGTCAGTCATTTGAAGGGAGGTGGAATGCTGAAACACGCATATGATGGTGAAGGGCATTCCAGTGAATTTAGAACTCAGAGTCTGAAACTGGATTCTCTTGTGAGATTCTTCATCACCATTCATCTTTGGAATAGGTCTAGACTATTTCCTGCCTGCCAATCCCGAAACTTGCAGGATCTGACTTCATCAAACAGAACAAGCTTGCTGGCAAATATGGGGCTCATGTTAGGTGAGCCAATTCCTGACTATTGCCATTTCTTGTGTCCTCTTACACTGCCAGGTTCATCCCGAGTCATGCTTTAGAAGAGCTGAGTCACAATTACTGTGAGGGGAAAAATTCCAGAGGAAGGGAGGAGCACAAGTCCATCATCATCATGAGACAAATGAGCACTTTTTCTGCCAGTATACATGGTGGCTGTTCAAGGTCTGGTGCCACTCCCCTGACATTTCAACTATTCACAAGTCAAGCACCTCCGGTGCGTCTCAGTTTGCAACCTGTGGATCAGTGACACTCAAATGTTCTCGACCAGGATCAAGTACTGCCTAGATTGTTGCTGCTAACATTGAGAGATATGTGAGATCTCTCTATTGCCTGATCTCTGCAGGAATGAAGGAAAACAGCTGAATGTTTTTGAGAAGTTTTAAGGAGAGAAGATAAGAGCAAAGAATAATGTGGGTTGTTGGAATACCCCATGATTGTGAAACCTTCAGATCAGAAAGATCCTTCACAAATGGGGCTGTTGCAATCTAAAGCAACGATTCCACATTCCATCATCTGAAATTGGGGAACACTTCTTGCTTCCTCCAAAAGATTCACATCAACCAGGAAAATTCCAGAAGACCCAATCAAGGTCACTGAATATGGAGTATGGCATTTTTTTCAACAGTCCCAAATACAAGCAAAACATATGTATTTGAGATGAACAGCATACCGTGCCCATAAAGTTGTTGCAACTTGATTAGAGACAAAAACATAGTGCCCGAAAAGTTGCTACAACTTCATAAATAAAAGAAAAATAGTGCCCAAAAAGTTGTTGCAACTTGATTAACAATATAAACATTATGCCCAGAAGAAGCCCAAGGATACATGAAAAATTTGTTGCAACTTCATCAACCACACAAACACATCTATAAGCACATGAAATCAATGAACTTGTGGAGAATTGGACCCTAGTTCTATATAGAACTTTGTCCAATACAACAGAAACTGCTTGCAAAAACAAGCACCCCCCCAACCCAACCCCACACACCTAGAAGCTTGCTTGATCTTGATCAACAATAGAAACATAGTGCTTGAAAAAAGCCCAAGGATATATTTCTTACTACAACTTTGTTAGCAATAGAAACACACCTAGAAGCCTAGGAACCTTGTAGCATTGAAACATGGACATTAAAAAAAAAAAGTTAGCATTTCAAAGGAAAGGGAAGAAAAAGGAAAAAATAGGAAAGCTTCATGAAATGACTTAATCATTGTCAACTTTAAACTCTTCAAAATAATTAGATTCTTCAATCAATTCATAATTGTCTTTAATTAAAGCAACTTCAGTTTTAACATAATCCTTGAAGTTTGCATTTGTTGAACAATTCAAGCATTGATCGTTTGGTCAATTTTTTACCATAGTGATAATCCGATCAAGATTCTCAACTTTTGTAAGCAACAACCTTAGAGCTATCAAGACACCAACAACGTTAAACACTTCTTATGTTTCAATTTGAAACCCAAGAATCCCTAAAGAATTGTTTGGCAAGAAAGTCAGCATTTGGAAATTGACTTTCATGGGTCCATCACCAAGCAAAAGGATCTACACATTTAGATAAGGGAATATATAACCTTCAAAACAAAAACAACCTTCTAGTAACAACTGCACATGAAGACTCTTCCATAGATATTCCAACACCAAATATGTTAGTATCCTCTTTTCCAATTTTAATAGTAGTTCTATCAAGTCCATCAATTGGCACTATAGACATTTTTTAGATAATAGGGTTTGGTCGATCAAAATTTGTCATAAAAAAAGGGACAACCTTTTTCTCTCATATTTAATTGCAAGGTGGATTGCATTTTTACACCTCAAAAAGTTCTCCACAACCCATAAGGATTTGAAGCGGGGATCTAGCATTAAAACTAACACATTATGAATTTGTTAAAAATCAAAGCCATTCAAAAATTCCAAAAAAGGTTTGATCACCTTCATAATTTCTTGTCACATATTTTAACTCAAGAGGTGGAGCTCCACTTCAAATTGGTCAAATGTTTCACTCCCATCGTCAACATGATTTAATTCAACTTCCATAGTCATAATTAGGTTTATTGCAATAGTCAAAACATCTAATAATAACTGGTGATGCTCTTGATTGGTTTATCACACATGTAATCACCACGAGATTCAAACACTTAGTGACAATTTCTACAATGACCCACCCTTGGGCCTTTGGGACTCTTTGATGTAAAGTCAATGTCTTTTGCCTCCCATAATAATAGTATGGTTTGTTTAAATTCTAAAGTTTCTTCAGACATTATAACTTTGATGGCAAACCTTGTCTTGATAAAAGTTTTCAACTTTCAGTCTCGCATCCCACTTTCAATCCATGTTCTTTTGCCACTCTTACTTCCTTTTGTTTGATTTTTTTGTCCATGTAGTTATTTTCTACAAACTAACTTAAACATCTTTCACATTAACCAAATTTAAACATGCAAAAACCTTGTCATTATTCATCACATATTAACATGTCTTAGCCATCACCTTTCTAAAATAATTGTCTTCATAAACTTGAAAAATCTTCAAAGGTTCACAACTAATAATATATTGTAATGTTACAACCATAGTTTCAATTTTGTTGCCTTCATTTTTCACAACAATAATCACACAGTGAATCAAACCAATTTTTTTAGTACAACCTCAAATTGCAAAGCCATGGCACTACCAATAGTTTCATGCACTTCAAACAACCCATAGTAGCATGCATAGATGTACAAGTCTTATCCAAATAGTTGATGACCAATGCAAATGTGTCCACCTCATTTTTGGACATCCAAAGATTAAAACTTCAAAAAACAATAGTTGCAAATTCTAGATGTGGCAACACATGCAAGTTCATGGTCATTGTGACCATTGTAGGAAGAGCTTGTTCCACAAGAGATGAATGAAAAGGAAAAATAACATGGGGACATTGTGCAATATTAACTAGCATAGCCAAATATCTTCATATGAGGATAGTGGCTTATAACCTTAACAAACATAATGCAGAAGGTCTTCAAGAAACATTTGTTGTGTTTCATCACCACTTTTGTAAGGGTTTGTTGAAGAAAAATATGCAATGATTGTAAGACTTGTTAGCCCATCCCTTTTCTTCCTTTACTATCAACTATGACCTATGTGATCTAAAAGTTTAACCATAGAATTTTCAATTAGTTGTAAATTTTTTTTAAACAACTTAATGAAGATGTGTAGATTCAATATATGTTTTCATAGGGTTTGTTTTCAAATATTTGATGAGCCTTTTCCTTAAAATGGAACTAGGTTGGTTTAGAATGTTACCAATTATTTGTTGAGATCAATAAATGATACATTGTAACATTTGTGGGTTTTCAAGATCAATAGGCAAGTTGCCATTGATAGCAAATAAGCCCTAACAAATAGATATTCTATTGTGTGGTTTCCATTGCTGAACTTGACCTTCTATAATTTCAAACAAAACATCATCATTTTTTGATGATAGGTTGTTGTTGCATTGTGAGTGTACATTTTTAACATATGACAAGCTACATGTTGGGTTCATGTTCACATCATTGGCTACTTTACCCATTCCACCCCATTAGGGTTATCAAAAGTGATGTGATGTGCCCATTTTGCATTGCGCGTCATGTTGACATCCATCCTAAAGTGTTAGTTGCATTTGTCAAAACATACATAAGAAAGTTTTTCCTTACACCTTGGTTAGCCCCCTTCATATGGCAGCCGAAAACATATTAGGTCACCACAAAAATTGGCGACTAATTCATTGTCGGTTGCCAATCTTGTGGCAACCAAAAAGGTTTTAGTCACCAATCTTGTGGCGACCAAAAAAGGATTTAGTTGCCATAAGAAAAAAAGATTCAATCACCAATCTTATGTCAACCAAAAAAGGTTTTGGTCACTATCCAATGATCAACCCTTTTCAAATGGTGACCAAAACCCATTATTGGTCACCATTTGTAAAGAGACCGAAATTTTTTAGTCACTAACAGTTTATCAATTGAATTTTTTTTTCGGTCATTAATGATTATCTTTTTCTATCGCTAGAATTTCAATTTTTGGTCACTTTTAGTCACCAAAAGTAGTGCTTGTTGTGAACTTTCAAAAAACATTATACATGGCCTTTTTCAAAATTCAATTGTTAGTGATCAAAAATTGGTTTCAATTAACATCCAACGATTAAACTTTCTTGGATGCCAAGGATTGTAATTGTGAAGGGGGGCATGCAATATGTTTTTCAAAAAGTTCTCAATGAAAGAACTACTTTTAGCAATTGCAATTTTTTTTGTCAATGGTGCCTAAATTTTTTAACACCTTTCATCATTGATTATGGCTCTTGTCTAGAACTTTAAAAAAAAATATTGTAGTACTTTAGCAAATTTGACACAAGAATGCCAAATAATCAATTAAAATTTTTGTATTTTGGCACATGAGTTTTTAATTTTGGAAATTTTGATAGTAAGAAATCAATTTATTGTTATAAAATATAATTGTTTCAAAAAAATTGAATTAATATAATGTTCACTTGTATTCAATGTAATTGTTCCAAAATGACCACGGACCAAACTTGTTATAATCTAAGTGGCTTTATTGAAAATTTGAATTTTCGACAAAAAAAAAAAAAAAAAATTTTAAAAAATTAAATTCCTTTTTTTATTTAATTTTTTTTTGTATTAAGATAGATTTTTTTGTTTTTTGTCAAAAAAGGCAACATTTTTTTTTTTTTTTCCTTCCTTTTTTA
>Ga0116231_10000670_pt1 | contig 62883 bp, 65 predicted proteins | sample S1TSphgellanicum_2_FD_89695 | JGI IMG/M metagenome (GOLD analysis project Ga0116231, IMG submission 89695) | Host-associated microbial communities from peat moss isolated from Minnesota, USA - S1T2_Fd - Sphagnum magellanicum MG | ecosystem: Host-associated > Plants > Peat moss > Unclassified... | reverse complement strand
TCCTAGTCTAATCCCGGGGCTCCCAACTCGACCCTCTACCCCTTTCTAGAGTTGGAAGCCGGGAGCGTGCTACCAAGTTCAACTTTCCGCAACTTGACTTTGTGAAACCCTCAAGTGGGTTTCGCCCTGTGACTTGGGAGCGCGTCATGCATCATGGTCTAGTTTCATGGTCCTCAAATTTTCAAGATGGGCATAGTTTTGACAATTTCATTTACTTCTTTGGACAATTCTTAGCAATGTGACCTAATTTTCCACAATACAAACATAGTTTGTTTACATGTCGTCATTGTTATTTTGTTCCATGAGCGGTTTGAATCACTTCTTATCAATTTGCATGGGATTGTTCTTTGGTGGAAACACCATTGGTGGGGATGGTGTGGTGGCCATGAAATTTTCTTAGAATGGAGATGGTTCCCAATGCTTCTTTTTATGTCATTCAAAAAACCTATTGTCACATCAAATAACTTGGGCGTGGCTTGATTCAATGTCATAGGATCTAGCATTGTGAACAATAGATCATTAACATCATTACATAATCTAAATTGGAATTAACTCATGAATGCAATTTCATCCCATGAAATATCACACACCAATTATTTGAATTCAGATGTATACATAGCTATTGGGCAAGGTCTTTGGTGAAATGATCACGACTTGTTTATTGATTGTGCACTTTTTGTTTGAATATCCAAAAGTGGCACTAAATTTTTCAACAAATGTTTCAAAATCATTTAGCATGGAGATTAATGCTCCAACACAAGCACAAACCACATTATTTTATGCTTGATAACAAGGTGCTAACAAGACCAACTTGGGTTGGGCCACACTTTGTGTAATGATGTAAGGCCAACCAAATGATTAGAAAACTTTCAAACTTTGAATGCATCCCATCAAACTTGTTAGGAAAAATGATTCGTGGTTCATTTGCTTGTGGTAGGAACACAACCCAATGATGTTGGTGCTTAAGTATTTTGAAGATGAGCTATAGACTCACAAAATGATTGATTTTTGTTGTGTGTGTCTATGCATAATGATGATTTGGGTGGAAACACACTATAGTGTAGACAAAAAACTATCATAGTTTGATAGTTTTCAATACCTATGGAACTTTGATATATCATGGCGGATGTTTGGAAAACATTTTGTAAATAAAATTTTCAATTAATGGTGGTTTACATCCCAATTTATCATTGTATCATGAAATTGGAACAAATATGAACAAATTAATAGTAATTGGAGTACATTTTCACTTTGCAACAACCTTGTGATCACAATGTTGCAATTGTACAAAAGGACTACGAAGGAATATATTTAATGGTAGTTTATTCATGAAATTTTGCACATTGAAAAAGACAACCATGAAGAAGAATCTTTTTATCTAAAATTTTCAATTTCTTTTCAAGTTGTGAAGTTCATATCAAGTGTTTAAAAAACATTTGTTAGTACATTATGATGTTATAGTGATGAAATCTTTTATCCTTTAAAGTTGTAAATGTTCTTCTATTAAAGATGTAGATGGGCTAAGTGTTGTTTTTACCATTTTAAATAAAAAGAATGGATTTTCAAAATTAATAAAAATTTGTAATTTGTTGTAAAATAGGGATTCTAAATCAATGTTTATAAAATTATTGGTGTATTTTTAGACATTGTTACAACTACCCATCAATTTCATATTGATGGGTCTAATAATTTATTTTATGTTTGAAGCTCAAATTGAGTACATGTGATATCTAAAAAAATTCAAAGTGAGTGAAATCTTACATGTTACTACTTTTTGTACTTTATGTAATCCCATTTTCCCTTAAAATTGTCTATGCAGTAGTGTGCTTTCACCCACTTCTTCTATGGACATGATAGTCATTTTTTTGACATAGACATGACTATAAGAACATGTAAGATCCGACTTTGACAAGAGGTGGGTGATCCACAACCTTAATTGTTCTTCCAAGAAATGGGTTATCCACAACTTTTTAAAGAATTTATCACAATTTGAAGAAAAGGGGTAATCTACACTCAAATCCAAAGAACCAAATTTTATCAATGACAAGAATAGACGTAGGCCTAATGGGAGTCTACTCAAATTATTATAGGCACAAAACCTTTTTAAAAAATGATAAAATGATAGGTCTAAGTCTAAAACCAAAAACATGAAGTGTGCAAAACCAAAATACAAATATATCTTTATTACGGTGAAATAAAAAAACATAAAACAACATAATAAAGCTATGATGTAAAATCATACCTCAAACTAATGTTGAACATATTGAAGGTATTAGGGGGTCCTACCTTTATTTATACCCCTTTGGGGACCTAACTCAAGGAAGCTTCCATGGGGGTTTGCATGTGTGTATGGACTAGGGAAGCTTTTTTAAAGGTTTCCTAACTACAAATGAATTACGAGTTAATTAAGACTTAGCTAAAAGTGAATTAATACTTAACTATTAGTCAACTAAATTTGCCCATATGTTTTATAGATCTAATTTTTTTCATGAGTTAACAACTAACCATTTGGAAGTTGGAAAAATAAAAAGAAACTTTCATTTGGGGGCCACTAAATGATGCAACAATAAATATTAATAATATTTTACCTCATTAGATGATCCAACAAATAGATGTTAACAATGTTTTGTCTCAAACTTGATCCTAACCACTAGGATAGAAAAAATCCAAAATTGATAATTTAGTCCATAATTAATTAAATACATGTCAATGTTTCTTCTTAACACCAATTGCTCCCTCTTCATCAACATCTGATATATGGTTTTCATCATATGATGTGAGAAGTTCTTTTGAATAATATCAATAAAAAATGGTTTGAAACAATGAACACTTCTAAATGATCATTATTGTTGATATGTTGCTCAGATAATACAAAATGTTAAATCCCACATGACCTTCACCAAGTTAATCGTCATGTTTTTCATGGGTCATTTGCTATTATTTATCCTTTGACAACTAAAACCTTAACATCATCTACAAGGTCACATTCGATTCCTTTCCATTGACACCTATATATTGCTTGTGAGAATATTGGAGTTTCTTCTTCTCATTCCTTTCTCATTTCTTTCCTTGTTTCTAAAATCAGAGCCACCTCTCCCCAACCTCCCTTCATTGCCCATTTTAGAACTATAACTTCTATACCAATCTAATTCTTCATCACAATCATAATCAATCCTATCACCCATTTCATTGGTCACATCATTCAAATCCTTAGCATACATGGTGCCTAAGCATGGCTAAATGAAGGATAACCACCTAAGGTTAATTAAGTGTTTAATGTGGCACCTAAGGTATGCTTAAGGCTAAGTCATGAAGCACCTAAGTTAGTCTAAGCCATGCCTAAACCCATGGTGCATGCCACATGTGATACATATGTAGCCTTAGACATAGGCTGAGTGACATGCCCTTTTCTTTCTCATTTCACAAATGCATTCCTCAAGCTCCTTTTAATCATTCTATGGCTTTAGCTCATCCTCAAGCTATGATGAAAAAGTTGTTTGATAAGATGGTGAAGAAGACCACATTTGTTTTGAGAGTGCAATGATTCCTACCCCCTCTTTTGAATTCTTCACTACACAAGAGATGGAAGAGGGTGTCAAATTTCAATGGATTTAGAGGTTGGTGCTTGCTACAATGCAAGAAACTCTAGCATTGTTCAAAACCTCAGTGAACTTTACGTTAGAGGAGTTTGTGGATTTGACAGTACTTGTTGTCCGCACAATCATGAATAATGTGAGATTTCCAAGTGAAGCTCACATTTTAATTAGGTATCCATCAAAGTTAAACCCTAATCAACACCTTTTGGCCTTCATCCTATTAATTTTAAGCGGTGGAAAATTCAGCAATTGATATGAATAAGATACCATAGTGCATATGGTGGAATATGGGTGTTAGTACACATGGCCAAATATGGATGTAACACTTTGAATGAAAAAAATTAAAATTTAGTTTTGGTAAGTTTGTTGTAGTCCAAAAATAGAGTCCAACTTGAATGAAATTCAATTCTATGGCAAATAAAATCAATTTGTTAACCGAAAAATATATACCCAAGGAATATTGATAATGTTTTGGTTTCACCTCAAAACATCTTGTTATTGATAATAATGTAACACAACACCAATATTGAGACCATCATGGTATTCAATTACTGGAGTACTTAGTTGGTCTCCAGATTTTTTAAAAACTTGTATAGCAATACTAATATGATATAAACAAAATATGATACAAATCCAATCTTGGTGTGGAAAGAGAGGCCTTCAATGAAAATTTGCACCTGGAAAAATTTCCCCAAAAATTAAATCTTTGTTTAGACATTTTAGTCCAAATATGGAGCAACAATTTGACATATGGTTTAATTTATTTCAACTTGTCAGGTTGGCAGTTGCTATTATTTCAAGTAGTATGAAATGAAAAAAAAAGAGTGATAGTTACCTAAATAGTCTCTCACTTTGTACTGTCCAGTTTTTTTATGTTTATGGGTGGGAAACAATTAACACTCTATAATTGGGTGTAATAAGGATTGCTAAAATGTCCACTTTGGGGGTATGGGTGGACATGCTTTAACAAATACCAAAATTACTGAAGTGTTCTAGTTTTCAAGAGGACATGGGGACTACATTAAGTTCAACAAGAAAATATGAATTTTTTATTTCATGAATACAAATTAGAGATGTTTTCTGATAGTGTACCAACCACTAACAAGCCATAATTTTTGCTGAAATATTTATTTTTTCAACAAAAGAGGTTTGGTAGCTTCATTTTTAATATTTCAAAAAAATTATAACCAAGAATAAGGACACAAGGTGCAGCACCAATTTTTCACAAACACATAGTGGTACTCTAGTGCCATGGATAGGCATTGGGTTGGATCTGCATTTTCTTGGGTGTGAAATTTCAGTGTTGCAAATATTTGTTGATGTATTGTAGATATGTCCATAGATGGGAGATGGTGTCATGTCCTATTGTGGATGCAATGCCTGAAGTTGATGATGTCCACTATCCTTGGAGAATCAAACTATGCATTGTAATGACACTAGCATGTGTGTGATATAGGTTTTGCATAGAAGCTATGGGAGATGGAATGGAGAGCATCCACAAAGTGAAAGTGTTAAAACCAGTCCTGATGGCAAAGCTGTAAATCTTTTCTTTGTCACTGATAAACCCGGTACTGTTTCTCTTTCAGTATAAAAGAAACCCATCTGTTTCCAGAGATTTATTTATTTATTTGTTTGTTTGTTTTCTGTTCTGAAACTTGCAAACAAATGACAAGCTTAAGCTAAATTCTTCAATATGGTGATTGTAGCACTTATTGCAAGACTTGTAGTTATCTACATGTTTTCTGAATGCGCTGATTTTACTACTAGTGTTAATGCTCACCTGGTGCCTTACCCCACATAATTTGGGCAGGGGCTAGGCCATTCCATCACATTAAGGTCTGGGGTGGCAGATTTGGCAACGATTTTACAAAAGATTCATTGTCACTTGTACAAGTGTATGATTGTCACAGGAAGATATTGCAGTCAAGAAAATGACATAATCTGCCACCCCAGAGACCTTAATGTGAAGATTAAATTTTCTGCAATTTGCATAGACATGGTCTTTCACGTGCTTGGTCTAATGTCTGAGATCATCAGTAAGTCTATTACAAGGTTGATTTCATAAAAGGGTTGTGAATGAATACAGTCATCATCATTGTTTTGTCATGCAGGTTGTGGCACAATGGATGTGTTACATAACAGAAGTGGAATCGGTGTGATCAGTGTATTTGTGTTGTGAGCAGATGGATTGAAGATAATGCATGCTGGACGAGAGGAAAAGGCTTTGTCTATGCATACACATGGAGAGGTTGAACATCCTCTGTGAGTTGCAGTTGTGACTAGAGGCATGGATACAGAACTCCAGGTTACAACTCTATAAAACATTTCTAGAAATTTGTGGAAGGGGTCACCCTTGTGTTCTTTAGGATGTTACTCTTGCTCTTGGATATCTGTATCTTCAAGGTAAAGCAAGTTCAAACTCAAATCCGCACTTCCAAAATAATGAAGGCTGCCACATTTGCAAGTCTGGCTGCTCAAATCTGCACTTGCAAAAGTGCAGTTTTTATCTCTCAATTCTGGTCTAATTAAAAATGTCAAGTCTTTATTGCAGAATATTACTAGTTTTTAAAAAAAAACTGTTGTTTGTTATTGAAACCAAATTCTGTGTGAATAGAGTTTTAGATTTTTCATGTTAGGCTAGATTAATATTGTTGAATCACCAGGATGGTTTCTGGAGTCACCTCTTCAGTATTATTTCAAATGTTCACACAACCCATCATCTGTATTGTGATGATCAATTGTTATTTCTTATTGGAACCGAATTCAATGTGAACAAAGTGTTCATGGGGAGTGTTTCCAGAGTCTCATCATTGGTGTCATGAGATTACATGACACATAACCTATCATTGTATTGTGATGATCAATTGCTGTTTCTTATTGGAACCAAACTCAATGTGAACAAAGTGTTCATGGGGACTGTTTTTGGAGTCTCATCATTGGTGTCGTGAGATTACATAACACATAACCCATCATTGTTATTGTGGTAATCATGTTATTATTAGGGCCACTTTAGATGAGGGTCCAAGGTCCAGGGTCCAATGAAATAGAGCAACCCTATTGGAGGAGAGCCATAAATTGGACCCATGCACTTTAGATGAGGGTCCAAGACCAAAAAGTGGCAAATTGAGGCTAAACCTACATGGCACCATTTTGGACAGAAAAATCAATTGGTTCAGACCCAAAAGAAGAGCTCAAAAGGAGAGCTCATGATTTGAAGAACCTAAGATGCAAGATAGTGTCCAGGGTAGAGTCCAACTCAAGGGTTCAGTTTGCTTCAAATGGGTCCAAATTGGTCCCTAGGAATTTGGACCCTCGAACCCCATCTAAAGTGGGCCTTAATCATACTATGGACCGGCATGCGACAATAACCTTGCAGATCCATGGGGTTGTAATCTAATTGACTCTTGTTCTGGACTGATGGGTGGTGTACCAGCTAGAGTATGTGAGGACTATTCTATGTGGAATGGTTTAGTACTAGAGAGAGCAGGCAGGGTTTGGCCGATTCCAGCTCCTAGCAGGCCAATGGCCAAGCTGAGCAGGGCAAGACCACAGGAGAGCTAGGAGCTGGAATCAGCCAAACCCTCCCTGATGTTATCAGCTGTTATGTCTCACAGAACTGTCAAGGCATGCTGATTAGGTGTACAGGATTGGCAACCATGCTGCGGAACAGCTAATTCAGCATGAGAATTTGTTGATTGAAAGGGAGAATAAGATGCTATCAATGCTTTAGGAGCTGAAGATAACATGCCAAAGCTGCGGAGAGAGTAGAAAATGTGTGGAAAGGTGACGTTGGTGGTGACAAACTGCATGTGGGGAATAGAAGTTTTTGCAAGCTGCTATCAGGAGACATGTTGTGAACAGCCAACACTGGGAGATATACCATTTCTTGCTTGTAGATATGGCAGAAATGTCTTGGTTGGGTCGCGAGATTCACAGCCTTCTTGCAGAATGTGTTGAACAACATACTATTCTCATGGGGTGAAGTCTTGTCTGACTTCAGATAGGATCTGCTATACATTGATCTTTTTACTCAAGTCACACTGTAGTCCCTGGGCCCTGTTGATCTAGCATATGATGCACAAGCAAGCATTGACTGTGAGTAATTGCTCAAAACCACATGCATCACCTTGATTGAGAAGAATCCACAAAAAAAGCCCATGAATGTGTTTACGGTATAGACCAAGAGATAATACTGAGAATAACACCATTTATACTCATCTCAACAACACTTGAATTAACAAAGAACAAGTTATTCCTTAGGATCTTTCTGTGCCTAGTAATATACATTGATTGTATAAGGCCCGAAAACTGAACAAAGAGCTGGGCTCCCAGTATCAACAGGGCCCGTATGTACCCTTTTTCAGAATTTAATGTCCAATTCCATAACTGGTGGAAGAAAGTGTTCAGGCACTTCTACATTGAGATGGGGAGGAGATTGTTTACTTGGTAATTCGGGCCAAGTTTCTGCTGTCTCCCATTGTATAAAGCCTTTCGTAGATCTCAGCCTCTACATTACTGAATGTCACCATTGCTTGGAACAAGAAGGGAAGGCCTGTTTGCAAGCTGTTCAGAGTGTAAGCTCGAGTATCAATGTGAGCTTTCTGCTCTGCCTCAAGCTCCTCCTCAAGCCTCCTCCTCACTGTTTCCATGCGCTGCCTCCTTTCATTAACCTCAGGTCCTCCTCTGCTGATGAAATCAGCACTTTGCTCATAGCCATTATTGTCACCAGAGTTCTCCAAGGGTGGAGAGTGCAACAGTGGAGGGCGAAATGAGAAGTCTCTCATGGATGCACTATGAAGCGAAACTTCTCGCTTTTCAAGTTCTCGTGACAAGAACTCAACCTTCTTCTTAATCCGCAATTCCTCACATTGCAGTCTCAACATCTCATGGACAACAGAAGCAAAACCTGCTATGGCTTCAATTGCAACTCTGTCAGGCACCTGATCCATTGAGGTCTGCCACTGTTGGCACAGTCCATAGACTGGGCTTGCATTCTCACAGTGAAGCTGGGAACGGTCTGGGGATCGTGATCCATTCCTCTGTGGCTCCACAAAGTGGAAAAGACTCAAACGTAACCACCCAGTTAAATTTTTCAGGTACTCTCTCTGTGTGTTCACAAGTTTGCTCAGAGATTCAACCCACCTGTCATAGGAAAAACACAATCATAACTCCCTCTTGCGACATCATACAGCAAACCTGAAAAGCACACCTTGTAGAAAGTTTCTCTGAGGACAACTCCATGAAGATATTCAATGCTTCACCATACAACAATATTTGGTAATTGCAATTCAGAAAGCAAAGTTCATTTCAGTGATGGCAAAAATTGGCATACAAAAAATTTAGGGAAGGAGACCATAAAATTCAACTGACTTGTGAAGTGCAGCTTCCAATTGGGCAGTGGAGTGTCGATGAGAGCTCGTGGTTGGCTCTGAGGCAGCAGAGTTGTCAAGCCTCTTCATGGCCTCAACAGCTTTCATCTGAGACTGATGACAGTTTGAAAGCTCCTTCCACATGTTCATCATCCTGAGCAGCCCATAAACTCAGTAGGTTAGCAATATCCTTTCAAGTGGTCATTGCCAAGAGAGATGAGCTCAACAATATTGGATTCAAATGCTGTTCAATAATCCAACACAACACATGTGAGATCATAAGTTAACATGATGTCCCAAATCCACAATGACAATTGATCTAACAGAGCACTGCAACAAGTGTGTTGTGTCCAACCAAAGACAACATAACTGCTGACTGATGACAAGGCTTGCATGATTCTATATTGAGTCAGTGCACAACATCACAGAAGTTGCCAATGCCCCAAAAAAATTTCAAGGCCACTCCATTGTTGTGCAAAATTGATTTAACAAATCTGCAAAAATCTGGGGAATATGACCATGTCTCCAAGGTCAAGTTTGACTTGACAGTATTACATGAACCTTGGCTTCAAATACATAGGAAGGATAAGCTTCGAAGCTAATCTCATAATGTTGCTTGACTAGCACAACAGCAAGAAAACCGGAAGAAAAGCAGTAATTGCACAAAAGCAGCAACAACAGTTGCATGCAAGAGCCATACTCTTCAAGGAGTTGCAAGAGTTGTGGGTAAAGCTCATCATCCCTCAGTCTTTGGACTTCTGCTGCTGCGCTCTCTACGGCATGTACAGCAACTGCCATACGAGTCTGCAGCATTTTAATGTTTGCCCGAGTTCTATCAATTACTAATTGATCTTCACCCCTTGCATCTTGGTTTCTGTATAAAGCACATTTCTTCTCAAATTCAATCCTCAATGCTTCTGCCTCCTGTTTCATGACATCAAATCAAACAACTTTGCATCAATCTTCTCTGTAAGTGATGATTGTGAATGATTTGATCCACAAAACAAGAAGACTACCACCCTGGATTATCTGGAACATGCACAGAGATGTGGAGAAGCAACATTGCTGTTAAAACTTAAGAGAAGTTCAAGGAGGCAAACCTTGACTTCTAGGTAGAGTTTTTTTTCCCATGCATATAGTCTATCTAGAGTGGAAGCATGGCCGCCAGTCGACCCACCATCATCACCCCATGCTGAACTGCTCAAGCTGCTGCTAAGGGTTGAAAAACTTGCTATACTGGCAGATTCCTCACTATAAAAAGTGATGTGGTTGCCATTTCTATGCTGACGGGGAGGCCTGTCTCCTGACTTTGTTGGCAGTCTGCGGAAGGACACATTTAGCATCCGAGCTGATTCTCCCACTCCTGCAATGCCAGCAACTTGCATGAACAACTTGATTGATACATATATGTTTCTATTCTCAGTCATGATAAGCATGGTATGAACATTCTGAATATTGAGGTTCTTTTCACTGAAATCAAGGTGAGTCAAAGGGGCTTCAAGACACCAATGTCAATCAAACTCACCTCTGAAACTGTCTGAAAAGCTTGAATGATAATGGACCTTTTTTGTCTCAAGCATGCGGGAGACTTTCTCCCCACTCTCAGCAGCATGCAAAAAGGAGTCATCGACTTCCTTGAGCACCTCAAGTAAGTCATGGCCTGACTTCTCTGGGGGTACAACTACCAGCTGTTTTTTTGATTCTACCATGCTCTTTTCTACCTTTTCCTCAGCTACAGGTATTATAGCTGTTGAAGTCTTCTCCTCATCAAACTTCAAAATGGATTTTGGTTTCACAACCTCAGTCTTAGGAAGAAGCACTTCAGCTTGCTGCTGTACATTGGTTTGTAGCTGTATCTTTACTAGGGGATTTGATTCCTGAGGTTTCAATTGTTCCTGCCCCTCCTCATCATCCGAATCCTAAGCAGCAATAGGTCAGCATATTCACCAAAACACAATGAATTTTTTTTGGCTGCAGGTTTCAGTCACACATGAGATCAAATTACATGGATTCAAGGGCAGGATACTGGAATAGAAAGGAGAAATGACAGTCACCTTTGGAGGAGGGCCATCTATATCATCATCTTCATCATCAACATCCTCAAGCTCTGGAATATCTTCCTCCAGCTGTGGTAAATTTAGGTTTGGAAACTGTCGAGGCTGCTGAGGCTCCTGCAAATCATGTTGCTGTTGATTTTGTTGCTCACTGGCATAATTGAAGGAGGAAGGAGGGGTTGTTGGGCGGAAAGGATCAAGAAAAAGGTCTTGCCAGCTACTGTGGGCTGATGAAAGAAGAGGTGGCATTCCTTCTCGAGATAGGGGAGGTGGAGGTGGAGGTGGTGGTGCTTGAGCAACATACCTCCAATCATCTTCAAAACTAACTGGTTCTATAAGAGGTGGTGGGGGTGGCAAACTGAGATAATTGTCTTCTTCCATAGTCATAGATTCTGCAACCCAACTTGCCTTGCTCATCCTGATCTTAGACTTTGTCTTAAGAATTCCATTGGGGACTGCAGCATTGGCTTTTGGCTTTTTGAGAGCAGGAGTTGGAGAAGAAGCCTCTTTTTGAGGGGGAGGAGAAGAGCATGGAAGCTCAAGGCGAGGAGGAGATGGGGGGTGAGGAGTTGGGGAGAGGATGGGTGTGACAGTTGGAGACATGGGTGGTGGTGGTGGTGGCAATGGAAGAGGAGCAAGGTCAAATCTAGGGGGAGTGGTTGGGATCTCTGGAAGAAATGAAGCAGCAGAAGTTAATAATGCTGGATCCTTCACCTCTCCTTCAGCAAATTGCCTAAATGCAGAGCCAGCTCCCTTCAATGCCACAACATACTGAGCATGAGAAGCTGCAAAAGCATGTCGTCTGTACACTGCCTGCTTCAAGAAACGCTTTCGTGCCCTGCATCTGGCCACCACCTCTTCATTCTCCACTTTTGAGTTTGAGCACCCCATCTTCTTGTTGTTCTTCCTATTCCAGCCTGTTCATCAGATTTGATCCATGCTGCTTCTTCTGTTTCCTGCGAGAGAGATCCCATAAGAGCTCAAGATCAGAAAGATGTGCAGCTCAAGCTCAAGCTCAAGCAGTACAATAAATGAACAGACATTAGAAAAAGAGAGTTGGCAAAGATTGTTTGCAAAGATTACAAAGGCAGATGCTGATCTCCATCCAACAAGCAGAATAATGGCATGGCTAAGGGAGTGCAGATTCAAGGAAACATCAGTTTTGGAAAATCTGACCATCAGTCAAATATGCTGACACAATCCTTGTGCCTTTGTGGTGAGAAGCTTAAAAAAAATTCTAGGAAAAATGAATGGAATTGTAATGAGAGAAGCAAACAGTCAGCATTCTGGAGTGTTCAAGCTACTGGAAAATCACAACCAAAACAAAAAAAGAGATGATTTCTGAAGAAGGTTATAAGCTCTGTAGCCATGCATGCATCAGGAATGGAATCGATATGCAAATGACATGAGAATCAGTGTGTGTAATGCCAAGAATGCCCCTCCCTCTCTCTCTGTCTCTAGGAGTAGTGCTGATGTAAAAACCAATTGGCATTCTTTGTAGGTTCCTTTAGATCAGCAATTAGACTCCTATCATTGAAAACTGAAAATTCCAGTGCTCAGCATGAGATTCAGAACAAGAGAAAGAGATAGAGGCAGAGACAGAGAGAGAAACAAGCCTAGGGGGAAAAAATGGAGGAAAAAAGACATAACAAAAACAGATGCAAAGAAAAGATCCAGAGAGCTTGCAACGACAAAACACAAACATTTTTTCATAATGTTTTGTCCCTAGGAGTAGTGCTGAAGTAAAGGCAATTGGCATTCTTTGCAGGTTCCGTTCAATCGGCACTTAAGACTCCTATTCTTGAAAACTGGAGACTCCAGTGCTCGCCATAAGATTCAGCACAGAGAGAAACACAAACACACACACACACACACACACACACACACTGAAACAAGCCGGGGAAGAAAAATGGAGGAAAAAAAAAAGACACAGCAAAGACACAAACAAAGACAGATATACAAAGGAAGGATCCAGAGAGCTTGCAAACGACGAAACACAAACAACAACAACAACAATACACTGAAATTTGAAACCTGGACAAACAAAAACGCAGAAGAAAAGCTGCTTCACTCACCTAATGCGTTCTTGGTTCAAGAGAGAATGAGAGAAGCTACAAGCAAGCAATTCTCGCGCCATTGTGCAATTCTTAACCATCTTGATTTCCTGAAACTCCTTCACTGCACATCACCATCATTATTATTGTTGTCCTCCTCCTTCTCCTCTTCCTCCTCCTCCGCCTCCGCCTCCTCGGCGTACCTATTGTCCCTTGCAAGCTCCCTCTCCCCCGTCCGCCGCATTGCAAAATTCCGATCGACGAGCAACAACACCACGCAGCATCGCAGGCGCACACAAGCCCCGCTATCCGTGCTTCCGCTAAATGTCTGAGCTTCCTCTAAATACAAAAGGGGGGGGGGAATTAAATTAGCTTAAGTAGGGGAATTTTCCTTCTTTTTTTTTATTTTGGAAGTATTAGGTAAACAAACAGGGGTTTTTTTCTTTTCTTTTTTTTTGGTTTCAATTTTGTGATATGGAAAAAAAAAAATAATAATAATAATAATTTGGCGAAATTTTTCTCAAAAAATAGAAAAATTAGTCTTCAAATTTACACTACACCAACACAAACTTCCCAAATATTTCCCAAATATTTAAAAAGAATTTGAGAAATATACAAATTTGAGAATTCTTTTGAAAAAAGAACAAAAATATTTTGGGAAATAAATCCCAGTGGCAGGAGACCTAAATCAGGTGCCACTTTTTTTCCCCCCTCCTGATACCTGGCGGGTACCTACTGGATATACCCGCCAGATACACGCCAGGCATCAAAAGAATTTGTTTTTTTAATGGCTGCCCAGCTTTACAAAAATGGACCGTTTAGCCACAAAAATATACCAATAGCCATAATGTGCTTTGTAAGAGTACCTCTAAATACGCAACAAAAATTTGGCCACAAAAACCAGCTATGTTTGGGCAACAAGTTAGAAATTAATGTGCAAATATGACAATATTTGTCAATGTAGTGGTGATCATCCATAAGACAATTTTAGCCAAATTTGGGTGCCTGTAAAAATAAATAAATAAATAAAAACATTTAAGCATCTTTTCTATATTTTTGGCAAAACCTATGAGAAAATATTAGTGTCTAGTAATTTTCATTTTCAAATTCATTTTCAAATTTTTGGAGTTTAGAAAACCCAAACTACACTTTTTTCAAATTTTGGAAAAAACAAGATTTGTGGCAAAAGTTCATCACTCACCAAAAAAAACAAAAAAACCTTGCATGAGCATGCATTAAATTTTTTTTGTTTATATTCTCGTATATTGCAAGGAGTTGAGATTCCAACATGCATAGTGCATTTTTCCATATATCATGAATTGGCAATATTCTTGTTCACTCAAGGTAATATCCGGCCTTTTTTTTTTCCTTGGTGTGATTGTTCACTTTTGTAAAATTTGGGAATTTCATGTTGCAAATTCAATGATTTTTTGAAAAATATAGCCAGAAAATATCTGAAAAAATAATTCTAAAATTTCTTTTAAATTGCCATATTTTCTATACATGGTTCAAGTAGGTAGTCAAAAAAATAAAATTTTAAAATTTTCTCATATTGCATTAATAGCCAAATTTGGCTAAATCATCTTAGTGATGATCACCACCTTGGCTACATCACAAAATTGAAGGGAAGTTTTTTAAATAGATAAATTAGAGATACCATAGAAAATGCAAAAATTTGCTAAGCAAATAATATTATAAACTCACTAGTATAAACATGATATACTTTACATTCTAATTTTTTCCTTTTCAATCCACTCGTCTAGGTCAAATTAAAACCCAAAAGCCCAATCTAAAGCTATTATATTCAATTTTGGAGTTGGGTTTCAGGGCTTTTCTTTTGTGCAAAATTTTGTACTATTTGTGATTATTATTTTTGTGAAAAAGGTAATATTTTGTCACAATATTCCCCTTTTTTGTTTGAAAAAAATCACCAGAAAAACATATTTTAAGTCATTTCCCTTCATGTTTATTTTTTACTATTGAAGATAGCCAAACTATAAAAAAAAATTAAAAAATTGGACAAGTTCTAATAACAACTTTTAATTGATTGCTAAATCCCTCTTATGATGTTCGTTAGGGACACTCCAACAGAAATTTTGAAATAAAATAAATCAATAAATAAATAAGTAACCATTGGGTTTATGTTGTATAATTGGGTTTATGAAAATAGAGCTTTTGTTCATATTTTTCACCCACAATTTCAACTCTTGTTACCTATCTTGCTTCTTAATTGTGCTACTCAAGGTGAAGCTCTCAACAGAATCGAGTCCTTGGTATTTTTACTACAAGCCTAAATATGCTTGTTGTAGGGGAGACTACCCTTTTAATGACAATCTATCTTCATGCACAAACTTATTTGGAAAGTGAAAAGGAAGGACTTGACGATCCAAAGTCTTCATGAGAATCCAATCCCTTGAAGTGGGTGAGACTCGATCGAGAGTTTCCCAAAAAGTCCCACTATCACACAAATTTGTGACATGAATACAAATAATCGTGATAATATTGAGTTTCATCATCCACAAAAACACACACAAAGAGTGAGTTGCTCTTGCAATGAGGAATGAAGGAATGAGCTTTTCCAATCCATGGGCACCATAATGGATCCAAGCTAAGCTACAGTTTAAAGCTCGCAAACAACCAAAAACAAAAACACTTATCCTTTGGGATTGTATATTTGCATAAAGGTTGTAAGGGAGGGGAGGTGGGAAGTGGAGTTTGACAATAACAAAAAAGACGACTTGAATAATAATAATTCATGTATACTATTCGCATGATTGGTATGCTAGAATCATCAAGGTAGTCAAAAAGCCCATGTTTTGCTCTTTGCACTCACATGTTAAGAAGTCACATGCCTCAATGCAGATTTTTTTTTCTTTTTGCAACAAAAACAATGAAGGATTTTGTCGCCATTTCATGAGTTGTTTTAGGTCACCTAGTTTAATTGTAATAATGTTCTTGGGGTTTGTGTCCTTTCCACTTAGAAAAATGCATAAAAAACAATGCAACCCAAAGCAAAGGTTGATGGTTGATTATACATTTGACACCACCTCTTTTGTTTCTTCCTTCCCATTTGCTTTTCATGGCCCCCAAAAGAAAAAAAAAAAGAAAAAAAAAAAGTGCTCACCCCTTTCATTTTGATTGGGGTTAAAAGTTGCAAGGTAGGGAATCATTCATGAACTACAAGCAAGGATATTGGCCAATGGACCATCTCTTCTTCTTTACCTCCATAGTTCACCAACTATTTCTTCTTTCAAGAATGGGGATCCATGTCTAACAGGGTTCTTTTGATTCCATATTACCTCTATTTTAGGTTAACCATACTTTCGACTCCATTTCAAGATGACCTAATTCCAAAGGTCGGAAACTTGGAAAGTTGATTTTAGTTTTTCATAATTTCAATAAGGTTGAGTCCATGGACCATATAGCTCATCAATAAAGAGAGTAAACCCCCCTTTTCAGCTCCGATTTTCCTTCATGTTTTTGACATGTTATAGTTGACTCGGAAGTGTGAGTATGGTTTCTTAACAAATTGTGTGTTTTTGTCTCATCTTCTTCATCCATTATCTTTCCACTTATGTACTTACAAGAGATGGCACCATTAGCTTAATCAAATCCTTGTTAGTTTAGATGTCTTTTCCTCCTTGTTTTATGGGGCCTTTAAAAGGATGATATGCAATCTATTCTTAAAAAGTTGTTAAACTAATCCCAGAAAGAAAGTTTAAGAGGCTCTTCCCCAAGTGCTATTGATATTATGGCCTCTTTTCGGAGATGGGTATGCGTGGGGTAAACCTTGGAGGTATTGATACAAGGACTATGAAGTTTTTAACTTCAAATTTGAGATGGGTTTTGTTGTGTCCACACTCCAACCTATTTAGTGATACATATGGCAATAAAATATTAAAATATCTCAAAATAATTTTTAAAAAATGAATGTGATGTAATGAGCTCAACTTATGCAAAGCTGCAAAACCAAGCTTCAATTTGTTACCTCTTTTTTTCCATCTCACAAACTTGATAATGACCCAAAGTTTGTGTTCAAAACATGGTATATGAAAATCCTACCATAATTTGTTTAAATTTTTTTTAAAAGAGGAAATTGAGGATATGAGTTAATTCTCCACTTAATGTCCTAGGTTTTTTCTATTGGAGAGATTGAATTTGGTTTAGACAAAGAAGTGCAATAATGAGCAACTATTTACCACATTTGTGTTGTCATTGCCAAATTTTTTAAAGGAAGGTCAATTTTGCACTCCTTTTGCATGGAGTAAGTTGGGTGATAGAGTTGCAACTTCACCAAATGCTTCTTGGACTTAAAACCCTAAACCCAAATTTACAAACAATTAGGGATTGTCTAATTCCTATAGGCCATGCTTGCAAGCCCCCTCCTATTGTAACCAACTCTTAGCTCTTGGTGAGATGGTTTGGAAACCAACCACCTATAAAGTTATAAGTATCAAGTGGCCTTTTGAGTCCTTTAGGGAAGAACCCAAAAAAAACAAAAAAAGACATTCTTCACCTTCTTTGAGGTTAGCCACCACCCCTAGACCTAGGTCTAGGGATGGGATGGGAAAGCAAGTAGTAAGTAAGAACATCCCCACCACTAACATTATTGATGAGAGTTTGTTTACTAGACTACAAGGAGAGGAGAACACCATTTACATATGTGACTAGATGACCTAATTAATCCTACAGGTCCATAGTCCATACCCGTATTGACCGGTTATTTGTTTTTTAATAACCGTTAGGTAGGTTTTTTTAAAAATTGAACCGCAAAGGTTATCAATATTTATCTCCCAAAAAAATTGGTTTCTAGGTAGCTTATCAAAAATATTGAGCAATAACCATCAGTTATGTATAAGGATATTTTATCAAATAACCAATTGATAATCACTTGTTATACTACCGGTTATGTTATAAGGTGTTTAAAAATATTAAGATCAAAATTACTAATTTTTTCTTTTAATTTTTTTTTGGGTATATTAGTGTTTGAAGATTGATAACCTACCTTGATGATAATTGGGTCATCCAGGAAGGTTATATTAGGTTTTGAAAATTCAATATCAGGCAGTTATCTATTTAACTGGTTATCAAACAAGTAGTGAAGGATATTAGTCACCAACTTAATACCCAGGTTGATAACCTGATCAAAAACTCCATAATGGGTACACACTGGCTGATTCAGCAGGTTTTCAAGTTGTCTCAAAGGGAAGAATCTGCAGCTGCTACTATCAATTTTGATATGTCTTTACTAATTTATGCTACCTACCTTTTTTTTAAAATAAAAGTATTTTGAGTAGGATGAGCAGGGTTTATTTTATTTATTTTATTTTATTCAATTTTTTTATATTGAAAAATTTGGAGACCTTTTTGCAAAAAATTAAAAAGAAAAGTAAGAAAAATTTAAACCAGAAAAACAAAAATTTCCAAAAATTTCCCAATTTGTTTTGTCATAAACACCCAAAATTAATGTCTGCCAAATAATAAATGGAAAATGTAGTATATATTTGAGTAACCTTAATCAGTGTTAGATTTTTAAAGCTTTAGTTTGTATGTTTGCTCCAATTTTTAATGGCTCCAATTTTTAATCACAATGTCAATATTATTGCTTTTGTACTTTCCTCTCTGAACTGTGGCCAAATTTGGCTAATTCCTCTTTTGGATGATTGCCAATGTGGCTACATCACAAAATTGGAATTTTAAAAAAAAAATCCACGTTAATAAGGCATGAACATATCACTATTATGCAATAATATTGGAAATGCTTTTCCATGGCAACAACAACGATTTCAATTGCAAATTTTAACAAAATACTTATTATTTTGTTCTTTGCTAGATCATTTTTTTCTAATCTTCATGTTTTGATTCTCAATCTTTATTCACATTGAAAGCCAACTATATTATGATTTTATGTGTTGAATTTTACAATTGTTGGAAAAAAAATTACACCATGGTGTGGATCAAAAAAAAAAGTAAACAAAATATATTGGATTTACCACTTACTTGAACTCCTCCCTCATTCCTTAGTTCGAATTATTGAATAGCAACATCCTATCAAGTTATTTTTATTAAATCACTTTTGCCCTAAATATTTGTGTTTCATGTGCTTAACTCTTGGAATTATGAAATTCTTTAGTTCAGGTCAGTTAAAATATTTCATTGCATGTGATGTTTATCCTAGTTATGGTGTAGGTGACATTTACATGTAATGATCTAACCTTATGCATGCAATATTAGGGAAAATAGCATTTGGAGGGGAATGTTCACCTCCGGCTAAAGAATAGGCAAGAGCTAGGGCAGATGGTAAAGCACTGCCTGGATTTTTCCTTTGTATTTTCAGCTCCCTTGCCTGCTTGAGAAAACCTGTTTTCAGCAAGCGGGATCTTCTGTGGTGGAAGGTACCAACCAGCCAGGCTGTACTGGGATCTTCTGACCAGCGGAAGGTACCAACCAGCCTATCACTATTTCTAAAAAGTGAAAAAATTCCAGCTCTGCTTCACGTAGAAACCTGAGTACAGGCCCCTCCGTGATTTTTTTCTACCTCTGCCTGAGGTGTTGGCATACCGGCCTCGGGCGCAGATCTCAAATCAGAGAAGGGCCTGTACTCAGGCCTTCTCCTATACATAAGTTTACATCAATTTATGTGATCCTAAGGTGGAGTCAAGAGCTTGTTTTAAATTTTTCTTATCTATATTCTAAAGGTCCTGATATCAACTTCCAACAAGAATGGTGTGATTGACACATTAATTTCATAATTTATTCAAATTGAGATTTGTATTTTTCTAAAACTATGATTAACTTGTGACTACATAAAATTGATTAAATTGGGATCAAATTGAATGCAATATGTTAACAAATTAATTCCATACTAACTCAAAGTGAACTAAAAGTACGTATTTGATGTAAAAGCATTGTAAACTGGTAACTACAAAATTGATTCAATTGGGGTTGAATTGTCAATTTTTCTACAGAATTTGCAAATTGTTGCCCCCAAACAAATATGTACATTTTCGCATAAGCAAAACTGGAAGACTCCCATAATGAACTGGTAGACTTCTTCTAGTGTACATGGAGCACACCTTGCACTCAGTAAAATTTCTGCCTCAACAGATGATGAGGAACCTTGCACATCATAAGGTTCCTGAAATTGAAGTATCTTACATATAAGGTGCCTCTTCTCCTTCTCTTCACGTGAATCACAGCCATTTAAAATTCTACAGGATCTTTACACCGGGGACCTTGAATGGGGCTGTTTTGGGATTCAGATCCAGCACTTGCCTTCGGGCTCACACTGGGCGCCCTCACTCCCAAGATGCCCCATTCTTTAGTCCATTCCCAAAGGCTCAAAAGCCATAAGTTACAATTCTTTAGTCCATTCCCAAAGACTCAAAAGCCATAAGTTCACAACTTAGCCTGTATAAAGTGGACAGCAGAGATTGTAATTTACTATGAAACATTTTTTCTCAGGTGGAGTATGTGTGCAATCCACATATGACCACTTGTGGTGGTAATCACTATCTCAACTTCACCCCGAAAAACATCATTAAAAAAGATCAGATTTTTCCAGTTACTATTTGAGTGACTGTGTTCTAGCAACATGCAGAATTTGAGAACTTGCACATTAGTACAATGAAAGGGTTTACAACACTTGGGAGGAAGGACAAATGGTAGCTATGTTCTAAGATTTCAGTTTCAAGAGCATACACTGAGTAAGGAACAAGCATGGTATTGTAGATCCACATACCATTGTCTCGTGCTGAAATTCTTGGGTGATGAACATTTATCTTGCTTGGGAGATGAATCTTTGGATCTTCAGATTGGGGAAGTAGGGCTTCAGCAATGTCTACAAAGCTTCAGACAACCCCATGACTCAGGGGCAATGTCATGACACTTTTCTACCTAACATCAGATTCCAAACTTTTGGACGCTAATCACCTGGAAGATAACAGAGAAGTTAGATCTGCACATCCAAAAGACACACATAAATACAAACAGATGTTCCATATTCATTAACCGACTGACTGATGTCCTGAAAATTACACTTGTACGAATGACCATTCACATGGCTAAGTCAGGTGTTTGCTTTCCTGTAAACAGAAGTGTACAAAAGCCAGAACTGCAGCAGCTAAGGGAACTACATTTTATCCTAAGCGAATCTCCTAGCTCTAAACTGTACAGCCCCTGAGCCCTGCAAACAATTTGACCAACCTCTTTTGTGAAAGATGTATGAGGTAGAGGTCTAGTCACTCTGTATCCTCCAAGCTCTTTCCATTTCCACTCATTGCAGCCACCTTCAGGCAATGATCCTGACCTTCAATCCCACTTGAGTTTCAACCATACAAAAAAATTGTGCAGTTTGCAGTGCACAGATTATATGGCCATACCACCAGGGGTGCATCTGACATCTAGAAAATGTGCTCAATTCACAGATGAAATTCACAACTCAGTGGTACTTGAATTTTAATTAATTTTCACTTGAACCATTCCCCATTGCAATGCCCCATTGCCATTTCTAAAGAGATACTGATTTCCAAATACTGCAACAGATGGTAACATCTGAATTACGGGTCCCACTACCAACCCATATTGGTTGATTCATCCATCCATTTGTGAGTCACTGTTTGGAAGTAGTAACTATTCGAGGATCCCAGAGGCCAATTGCTCACCTCTATGTTGCAGTTCACATTTCCTAGAGAAGCCACAGTATTCATATGACAGAAGCTCCTTTTGAGTAATCTGGCACCCTTGCTCCTGTAAGCAACCAGACCCTGTATTATGAAAGTAACACTGGGTTCCTTCACACACATCACCATGTCTAACAGGAATGCCACCAGGAAGACATGCATGGCTACAATTGTGTAGAAGATCTTGTGGGAGCAAAAACCTGAGAAAAGAGGGTGAGAATAACAGTGTGATGACAAAGAGACATGGTTTGCTGGCGCACTGAAACCTGAATCTGACTGGCTGCTCCTTGACACCTCCACTTTTCATTATCCTGCCAAGGAAAATGGATCCTAACATTTGTCAGTAACATTAGTAGTATGAGGTGAAGAATTATTATCAATGGTAAATGTAATCATCCCATTTAGACTCTTAACAATATCTCAATGACTTATGTCTTCCACTGGAATAATGACACTTTGGCAGCATACTTTCCAGAAAAGAAAACTTGAAAACTTGAGAAAAGAGGGTGAGAACATGTCCAGTCCAAAAAGGAAGCAGTACCCTATAGATTAGGATACATGTATTAAATTGCAGAGAAATCTCCACACCAACACTTGAGGGTAAAGATGAAGAGTCTGAGTCAAATGGGCCAGAAAAGACAGGGTGATTATTCATCAAGGGAGTCCTGTGAGAACAGATGTATGTGTTCTTGATGTGAACCTTGTAGATAGAAGGTAGACCCACTCAGCCCATTAATTGGATCTTGTGTGTATGTCTCCATTCCCTTAACTGGGTAGGCTTGTACGTCTCCAAGCGCCTCTCCTTCATACTCCACCACACTCTCCCAATTCTCGTATGCTACTTTCACTAGCTTGTCCACATACACCTGATGATGGCATACAGAATGATTAAAAACTTGGCAGGCAACTCTGAAATACCACATAGGCTTAGGATTGAGCTTTTACCAGGTCCTGGCATTTACACCAAATGTATCAATGTTTCAAACTCTGACCTGGCAACAACACAATGACTTTCCTTCCCCTGATTTTACCCAACAAGTATATATAAGGCTGATCAACACTGAAAATGCACAAAATGTCACTGAAAAACAATGCCAATACAACAAGAGGACAAAGACAACGTTGATTCATTTGCATGGCATTCCCAGCTGACTTCATATCCAAACACATGGTCCCAAATTATCTACAGATAACATTGGAGGAAATTGTATCCCACTTTTTTTTGGTCTTCAAAAGACTAGAAAAGAGAGCAAGTGCTGAAACATGATGCACTGAGAGATCATCTTTCCATCCAAAACTCCTACCTTCTCACTGTCAGAGAGGGAGTCGACAGACATGTAAGAGCCATCAGCAATGAGCCCCATGAGCTGGAAAATGTTGTTGAAGATGACGCCAATATTTTGCTTGTCATCGGCATAGTAGACATGAAGCTTGCCAGATAAAATGCATGTCTTAGCATGCTCCACAGTGCTATCCCACATTCTATTTGACATGCCACCTCCCAAAATCTGGTACAGAGAAACAGATATCTACATGAGCAGAAAGGGAGACAATGCAAATAAATGGTTTTGTCCAACTAATCATACCTATTATAAGTTTCTCTCAAGTCCAACCACTTGAAACACCAGCATTAACTGTCACAATATCCTAAAGAGTTGTTATAGATAAGCTCACATTGCGAAGTCGTTGTGGATCCATTACAACCAATCGAAGGAAATGCTCGACTGTCCAAAGGCCTGCCTGATTGAGACGCTTATGGAAAGCACCATCCTTCCCAATCTTGTCCAAACGCCACACCTCATCATTCAGTGCTGGTGGATAGTGTTTCTTGTACACTGCATCCGCAAAGAGTACAAGAACAAAAGAATCAGCCCTTGTGACAACTTTTGACACCAGAACAAATAGGGAGTGGTGAAACTTGATCCCTGCACCTGCTCAAAACAACTCCTTGGTTCTGTCTTACCATTTCATTGGGTCAGAGACTACAGCTTTTCAAACCCTGATACCAACTAGGCAAAAGATTGACTGGTTTTGGTAGATGCTATGTTATCAAAGGATGCACCCTGCTGGATAAATTCAAGCTTTTGATTACTGTTACAGGAAGCACTCACAGGAGACCTGTCAAACATTTACCTATATGTATGCATACAGGAACTGGAGAAACTGAAAAACACACATTCACAACATTGGGCACCTGACACCCAATTGGTGCCACCAATTTGGCACCAGACACAAAAAGACGAGGGAGTTAAGTTTAGAACCATCACACAGCAGTTAGATCCTGCATCAGATCAATATCCTGTCTTGCACTGTCAAAAAATTTCATGATACCCCAAAACACACTAAAAAAAGGAAGCAGCAAGAGATGGACATACACTCTCCACGATGATCTTTCACAGTGAAAGCCTCAGTCACAGCTTCTCGGATCTGCAAACCTTCAAACACACTGTCTGACACTTTCACCCCAATCCGAAACTTGCGGCTGCGGATCCAGCTTGAGTTGTCAGTGAATGTCAACTCACTCAGTGTGGCTACCCCATCCTTAAGCGTAACAGATAACTCTCCAGCAAGCAGTGGTCTTTTTCCATCTCGCTCCCGCACCAAAGCATTCTCAAACTCCTCCCGGGTCCAATTTTCTTCATCATCTGCAGCAAAGTCACCTTCAAGGACTACAATATCAAGCTTCATGGATGCTTCTGGACCTCTACTCACAATTTGGCCTGTATCAGCATCTAATAATGCCACATGAATGCCAGATCCTTGCTCTCCATCCACTTTGCTTCCAGTAAAAAGGGGCAGCGCTAACTTGTTCCTGAACTGCAGTCGTAAATTCCGTTGGTCTGGCCCTTGTATCCTCTTTGGCAAAGACCTGCAATGGAACAACGTGACAGGCAACTATTTATCCCAATTTCTTTGTCTGGAACAAGTCTGAGTAGGTTGAAGGAATGACTTCAATCAGAACTAAGTTTAGTATGAATTATACCGGAAGCCCACTTTGGGTGGTGCAAAGCTTGCAAGTGCACGTTCCACCTCCTCTCCCACCTGCAGTTACTCATGTGATTCATAATTTCTGGAGCAAATTCATAGATGTAAGTGCAAGAATAGAACAAGAAAGAGCAATCCAGCAATTGGACAACACACAAGGACTCCGTAAGGTAAAATCTCACTCTCTATTGCAATACAAAGTCGTGTGTAGAAGTGAAGGGGGAAACAGTAATTGCCTAATTAATCAACCATTGCTGCTGCAGTGCACACAAACCAAAATGTTCAAAAAGGAATACAACTTACTGGGATTTGATTAAAAAAAGTCATTTCCAAAAAGACTGATTCGGAATTGGGCTTACCACTTTGCGAAGTAATGGTTCCAAAGATGAGCACACCTTTTGGAAACTATCAATCTTCACTGCCTCCACGATAACACTGCAAGCCCGTTCCCAACTCATACATGATTGCAGTATACAACCCCATGCAGAATACATCCAAATCCCTTGAAAACAGCAGTGAGCTCAGCTGCTGAAAGGCTGGTAACAGATAGAGACAGGAATGTTGTCTAATTTTGAACCATGCGAATGAATGTTTAGCTACTACACTAAGTGAAATCTTCTCCAAAAGAAGAGCACGAAGATACACGTGAAGCAAGCACCTGGATGCATGTGATGAATCTGAAAAATCAACGAGAGAGAGAGAGAGAGATCGGTGTTCTGCTGGGAAAACAGCTAGAAAACAATCCTGAAGAAAAACAGTTTACTAAAAAACTCTGTGCAACAAACGCCATGTAACAAGGGAGAAGATCTTTTTAAAAACGATTTGCAAAAATAAATAAAAAATAATAAAATAAAATTTTAAGCCATGCAACAAGGGAGAAGGTCTTTACGGGAAAAATTGCGAACAAAAGGGAAAAAAAAGAAAAAATCTTTAAAGCGCATCTTGAGGTGAAGAGTCTTTGAAGAATTGATGCTATTGAATTGGAGTTTGTTAGTTTGCACAAACATACCGTCCAAGTCCAGATCGCGGCCTCTTCTCCCCGCCTACTACACCTCCTTCCCTTGTGCTCTCTACCTCAAACGGCCGCTTCTCCCTCCCCATTCCCGCCATGGTAAAGAACGCCAGTTTGACAACCTTTTTCCAAAAACTGCACTCCGCGGTCCGACAATTCCTTCAAAAGTCCTCGAGACTAATATTAAGCGACACAAGACAGCCTTTCAAACCGTAGACAGGAACAAAGAAGATGCTTCTGACAGTAGCGGTAGATCTTCAAACTGCTGCTGCTGCTGCAATAGGAAACCAAAAATCAAAGAAGGGGAGGGGGAGAGGGGTTAGAAAAAGCCTGATTTGGTGACCGATTTGTGACCAAAGAAAGAGGGAGGAAAAACGAAAAAGGAAGACACAGTCAAACACTCGTGCAAAAAAGTGGAAGTGCGAGGAAAAATCTATTGTCGCAAAAGAGCGGAAATACTGTAGAACAGCTGCCAACACCAGGAGAGGAAGGGGCACCAACGGCAGCAACGCAGCAGCTCTCCGCCACAAAGCAAACCAAAGAAAACAAAACGGACAAAGCAAACAGCGACAACGCAGCGAAGCACCCTCCGGAGAGGAGAGATGATGGGATGGATTTCATTCATCTACGCGGTGGTTTCCATTGCATCCATCCTGTTTTCATCGAAGAGCTGCAAGGTTTTAAGTTACATCCATCCATCCTGTTTTCATCGAAGAGCTGCAAGGTTTTTAAGTTGCATCCATCCGTCCTGTGTCATTCAGGAGCTCGAGGGTTTCAGCTACATCCATCCATACTCTTTTCATCAAAGTGTTGTAGGGCTGTCAGTTGCATCTATCCATCCTGTTTTCATCCAAGAGCTGGAGTTTCTGTTTCAACCAAGAACTGGAGGGTTTCCGTTGCATACATCCATCCATCCTCTTTTCATCAAAGATCTGCATCCAGGCATTCTCTTTCATCCAAAACTTGGTAGCGTTGCATCCATCCATCCTCTTTTCATCCAAGACCTCGACGGTTTCCGTTTGCATCCTTCCTTTTTTTCATCTACGAGCTGGAGGGTTTTCCACTTCATCCATCCATCCTCCTCTTCATCTACGAGCCCGAGGGTTTCCACTTCACTCATCCATCCTCTTTTTCATCTACGAGCTGGAAGGGTTTCCCACCTCACCCATCCATCCTCTTTTTCATCCAATAGCAATATCTGGCATCCAAAGTCAAAAAGCACTTGGGCGGGCGGTCATTACCGGATACGAAAACACTTGTAAGCTGCGGATTGGACACAGGGACAAATGACCATTCTAATAATGGGAACGTGGAAAATCCAAAAAAGACAAATTCAGCAATAATCCAATAGGAAGGGGTATTATTAGTTCAGGCCAAAAATTGATGACAACCCATAATGTTCCCAATGTGTTCACACATGTTCTTAATGATGTTCCCCACATTCTCGTTCTGTTCCCTCACGTGTTCACAACAGAAGCTTCTCTTTTGGGAAGCTTCCTAGCCTTCAGTTTTTTTTTTTTAAAATATTTATTTATTTTTAAATGACTGGTCAATTGAAATGGCTCATTGCAAAATAAGTAAATAAATAAATAAATAAATAATTCTATCTATGAAGGAAGGTAGTTGTTTGTTGGGCCCTGTCGGGGACTATCACATTTGATCCAACTTTTGGAAGTTTTACCTTATTGGAACTGGTTTCACATTAGGTGAACCGGTTTCTTTGGTGGGAAGTGTTTAGACTATTTAAATTGGAACAGATATTTTTTGGTGTTGGGAGTGTGAACGCAGTAGGTAGATGTACAACATCTTATTATTTATTGGCAGGGCCATTGTGTTTGTGACAACTTGTTTTGTTTGTCCTGTTGAGATCTTTCAAACTATGGTGCCTTTACTTACACTCTTGGTATCATTGGAAACCTCTCGGTGAGTACAGGTGCATTGAGTTGATTTCATAATGCTTCAACTTATAGTGGAGAAACTATTGAATATTAGTGTGAACCCTGTGCATAATGCGTAAGTGTGTTATTTCAACAATGTTTGATTGATGTTTTTGATTTTTTAAAAAAACTTTTCTTTTTAAACAACTGTTCATGGCTCGGGTGTCGTTTTTAGGAGACGAGCTGATTGCCTCCGGAGTCTTATCTGGTCCGGTCTAGGGTAGGGTGGTAGGTATCTAGGATGATCATGTGACTTCAGCAAGCTCTGTGACCTAGGCTAGTAAGTACCTACTACCTACCCTACAAATAGCAACGCAGGAAAATCACTCCATTCGAAATCACTAACACTGACTGACTGACTTGCTGAATTAATATATTAGATTAAATAACTTTTTTATCTTAAAAATTTATTTAAATCAGAAATAAAATTTATAGGAAAATTTTGGTGTGCTCTTCGTATTGTGGGAAAGCCTTTAGTGAGTAAGATTTAATGAAGGTGATTTGGAAATCTCTTATGACTTAAGGTGTGAGAAATATTGAGTTTTGAGTAATTTTTGTCATTGGAAATTTAATTAAATTACAAAAAATGGTTTTGAAAGGAAAAATAACTTAGGTAACCAATTCACACCAACCAACAACACAAAATACATTAGTAATATTAAAGAAGAAGAAGAAACTAGGGAAGTAACTCGTCAATTAATATAGGTAACAAATACCATAATACCTTTTCAGCTTATGGCATTGTGGTGTCAAAATTTGCTTTGGATTTATAAAATAAGTTATCAAAAATGGCCCTAAACATAGGGACTATCTTTGGCTAGTTCTTTGAACCTCTAACATAATGAAACCTTTTATAACATTTTTTATTTCTTTTTGCAAAAATGTACAAACATAATAATGTTCCACCAAATCATAAGATAGATAAATTTTGTCTATTGTTGGAAACCTACTTTGCAATCGTGGATTGCCATAAAGCAAAATTCAACTCCTCGGTTTCCGCCAATTTTTCTATTTACCCTCCTTTGTAATTTCCTTAAATTTTGACATTTCAAACAAATAATTTAATTATTACCAAACCTGAAAAGGTATATATATGGTAGGCACCTTGGTAGAAAGTACCCCTGAATTATAATGGGGGTGCTACCGTATTAGCCTAAGTTGAAATTTGGTGACAAGCAATTTTGGAAATAAAAATTGTATACAACCAATAAAAAGGTTCAACATGAAGTTGGGGGAAATTAGTTAGCTTCTTTTGGGTTTTGTTTGGAGGGTGGGGAGGAGGGAGGGGTGAGGAGGTGGGGGGATTTTTTGTTTTTTCTTTGTTCCCATGAAATTCCCAAAAAAATCTCAAGATGTTCTCCATATTATCTCATATTATTTGGTCACAATTCAATTTCCATGTATATAAAGTGTAAAGGGAGGGGGTTGCTGAACGTGTTGGAAATTAATAATGGATCAATGAGAGAATATAAATGAGTAAAACACATATTTACAATGAGCATTTCAGAGCTTTTCATCCAACTCTAAGATCACTCCCCTTTGGGTGAGTGTGGGGGTCCAAAGGAGTGCTTCTAATGGGTTGTCCAATGTTCAATTGCCTAGTGAGGGGCCGATGAATGCGGCTCATTCGGGGAGGAAAGAAAACACTTTGAAGGGCACACACCCCATGAACAAATTAATAAAAGTGCTTGAAGGTCTTTCAATAACTTAAGAGAACACAATTTCTAGCACTTCAAAAAGAATTCTCTTCATAATGATTTTTTTTCCTAAGTGGCCCACACCATATAATGCCCTAAATGGAGAGCCTTTAGGTACCTACCTACCCACCGTTTATAGCTTCCATGTCTTTGGCTCACCAACTGCGTAGGCATTCAACAGCAATTAATTTGGTCAAATGAACACAAAATGAATTCCACGTTCACATCAGTGGATATTTCTCAACACACTTTGAAAGAACCCACACCTGGCAGTTGCAAGTGTACTGAGGTAAGAGCATCTCCAGTAGTGCTCAATGTGTGATCCTACACATTAAAATTGGATGAAAAAAAGTCAAAACATGCCGGTTTGGCTCGGGAAAGTGGTTTTGGCTCAGCACAATTACACAATTTGTGGTGGCTGGTAACTTTGTTGGTGAAGTAACTTTGTTGACCTGCAGAAAAGAATGTAATCTATCTGTGAAGGAAGGTAGTTTGTTTTATTTTGTTTTGTAGTTATGAGATCCACAGAACCTGGATATATGCTTCAGATTGTGTTCTTGGTGTCTTTGGAAAGCAGTGATTCAGGAGAGGTGCATGGGCTTTGGTTCCATGATGTTTGGACTTGCGGTGCAAAAGTTCTTGAATATTGAATGATTTTTACACTGAAAATTAAATTAAATCATAGCTGAAAATTTGGGAGGAATTGGAATGTGCCTTTTGTGTTGTTCAAAAGATCTTGATTAGTAGGATTTAATGGTAGGATTTGGATTCAGAATGTGGGAGATATTGATTTTGAAGTGATTTCTGTTGCTGAAAATTCAAATAAATTTCAAAAAATCAGGTTTTGGAAGAAAAAATCAGTTGAGTCCAGAGTTTTTTTTTGGGGCGAAATTTCGTCAAAATGAAAAATAATAATAAATTTAAAGGAATATTCTGTCGTAGATTCTTTGAAATTTTGAAAAAGAATGGTCCAAAAAGTAGATGTTTTGAGCTGGTTTTGCCAGATTTAGAAGCCCTCCTCATGTGGGTCACCAAATAAAAGCAGGAATACAAAAAAAATCTACTCCCTTGCCTGTCCTGTTGCTATTTAATGCTAAATCTTTCTTGAGATCCTAGTCAATGCTGCAACATGAAAAAATTGAAGAAACAATCACTCTTGAGGACATGGTATCACTTGAACGTCTACCATTCAATTCAAGTAGAAGGAATTGTGATGTGCCTTTGGTATTGTTGGAAAGATCTTGACGATTCAGATTTAATGGAATTTATGTTGTGAGATTTGGACTTAGGATGTGGGATGATGTTGATAGGTTGAGTTCATGTTATTTTGTAATGGGTTCACACTTGCAAGTTTAATATTCAATTTAAAATAAATGCTTTTTTTTTCATATTTGATTCTTAAAAAATGAGATATGCATATACCTTGCAAAATGATGTCATATGTTGTGTCCACCCTGCATTAATTAAAACAAGCTCACACTTGGGCCAGCAGCACAGGCCACACTAGTAGATATGATCTGACTGCTGCTGTTCAGTGTTTCTGATTGGCCCAATGTAATGATTGTTCCAGGTGGTTTGCTATTTATTACCTGGTAGTTCCCCCACCGATTTGCTATTCTAATTTCAGTTTCATGAGTGGGGGGGGTTTCAAGAAAGTAAATAACTAAACTTGGATGTGAAAAACATTTCTGCAGAGTTACATACTGAACACCACTGGAGATGCTCTAATGCGGCCAAACCAAGTCGGAATATTTTGCACCTGTACAACTGGTTTTTGAAGTAAGGTGACTGACATTTGGTGGGAAAGGGTGGGTGGGTGGGTGGGTGGGTGGGTGGGCATCCATGGGAAAATTCTCTAGAACAGCCTAGTGGGCCAATGTTTCAACATTTTACATGAATTTTTACTCCAACTATTTGAGTGGGATAGTATGTATAATGGGTAGTGGGAGATCATGGAAACTTACCCTTACATGCCTAGCTGCCACATATATGACAGAATTGTCCAGGTAAACTGCAGAATTGTCCAGATAAATTGCAGAATTGTTCTTAAATTTTCAGCGTTTTTTTTGTATGGAGAACTCCCTTCATTTCCGCGAAACCCTAATCCTCGCGCAGAACTGAAGACCGCGTGGCTTCGTTTTGTTTTGTTTTGTTTTGGTTTTGGTCTTTCTTCGCAGCGAGCGGGGTTTCTGGTGGAGATTCTCTCGCATCCAGTTCGGTCGTCAAAGGCGTTGTATTGCAAGCTGAAGTTGCGCGGGAAGTTATGAATACGATGTTTATTTTTATTTTTAATTTGCCAAGGTATGAATTAAGCTCTTTGATTAAACCCCCAAACCCTGATTTTCTTCTACAATGTGAGGGAAGGCGAGCCAAGAGAGTTTTTGCGGGGAGGAACAAGAAGCAGATGCTGCAGCAGCAGAGTGGCGGTTTTTTTTAGTTGGGTTTTCTTTTTTGAAGCATGAGGAAAGCTCAATCCTTGCCTGTTTTTGAACCCTAGAGAAATTTCTTTGTCCGCTTGTTCAACAACTTCGGTTTGGTTTTGTCTTTGGGATCAGGACGAGCATTTTGAGGCCTTTGAGCCTCTGCTGCTGATTTCAGCTGGACTATGGACTTGTCTGCGAGCGAAGTGGCAAGTGCAGACTTTTGGCAAAGTTTTGTGCATCTGAAGGAATGTGGAATAATAATAATGAATGCGCCGGCATTGCTGTCCCATATCGCCTTTCTTCTGCCAACCATCAAGAAGCAACATCCTCACTCTCTAGGTTTTTACAAACCTTCTTTTGATCTACAATTCTTGTGAGAAATTTCTCTTTTGTCAATGATATACATCACTTGAAACACAAAAATCTTGTTCATCAATGATCCTCCTCCTTGCATGAAAGCTTTGCTTCTAACATGAAGAATTATCTTGGTGTCTGGATGAATTTGCGTGCTCATTCAAAGCTGCAATTGTTGAGCTCATTTTTTTTTCTGCTTGGTTGTCAGAAAGAACCATGGAGATTTTAGGGTTAAGTGAGTTGCTGAAAGGCATTGCTGGCTCTGAACTTATGGAGCAGAGATCCTTCCCAGCTGCTGAAGTGAGTGGTTATGGTAGACAATGCTTGAGCAGTATTTGTGACCTTTTGTAGTCTTTGCAGAGGAATCAAGTTTGATCAAAATCCTGTACAATGCAAGTCTTGAAGAATGTGGCAGCAGCAGCTGATGGAGAGGCAGCAAGTATCTGACTGTAAAGGGGTTCAGGATGAAGAAGGTCACTGGTTCTTCCCATCGTCTTGCCCGGATGCGGAGTAAGAATCGAAGTGGTTTCAATTCTGAACAGGCATCAGAGACCTCCTTCCGTTTGATGCCAGTCTCCCATTTCCGGGCTTTCATACAGTGCATGTTTTGCATCAGCAGTCTTATTCTCGGCTTCCGCCTCACCACAGAATCTAGTTTCTTAAAAGCCAGTTTCCAGAACCCAGAAGATTCTTTTACTAGGATTTCATCTAGGACAGACTCATCAGCAAGCACTGGGACTGAGAGTCAGTTTGACCTTCAACTTCGTCGAGAGTTTGCAAATGGTTCAAAAGGTTCAAGACTTGCGTATAATGGGACCATTGTCCATAGTAGTGGTGGTGTACGGGTAGATGTGGGAAGGCATGTAATTTTGATAAGGCCATGGCCACACCCAGACCCCTTTGAAGTCTTGCATGCTCATCATTTGATCAAAAGAGTACAGCTGGAGCAGGAGCAGCTCTATGGAAGCAAAGAGAGCAAACCCATCATTGCGATTACAACCACATTTGTGCGGACCTTCCAGGCTGTGCATTTAACAGGTGCTGTTCATGACCGCCACTTTCCAGAGTGAGGGAGCAAAGGGATTTTGATATGGAGTAACTTCTGTGCAACAGATTGTGGTAGTCTTGGTTGCAGCAACTATTGTTTCATATTTTTGCACAATGTCTGTGATGAAGATTCCACAAAGCTAGTGAACACTTCAAATCTGTTTGTACTGAAAATGTGGGAGTACTGCTGGGACCCATGACTGTGCAGGTCTTTTACACACTTTGTCTGTCATACCAGTCCCTGTGACATGGATTGTGATGGAAGCTGGGGGTGTGACCAATGAGACTGCACACTTTCTCTCAATTGCACATGTGCACAGGTTATTGCATTTGGGATTTGATATTCCAATGCCAGCAGGACTCAATGAGCGAAGCAAGCTGGAGGCACAAATGCGAGTTGAAGGCTTGAGGTACAGTTTAGGAGCCTGTCAGCACATAAGTTATTTTCTACAAACACAGGTCTTATCAAGTCCATTTGTCCCTGGTGATACATAGATCTTCTATCCAGGTTTGGATTTCCTGTGTTTCATTTTGTAGGAAATTTGGAATTCTGTGTCACATGTCAAAGGAGATCTCAAACTATGATGCATGTGTTACTTAATTTCCTGATGTATCCTGATTTCCTTTCTGATCCAGATATGTGCAGAAGGAAAAACTGGAGGGCGTTGTTGTCTTCGCTGATGAAAGCAATATCCACAGTCTGGAATTTTTCACTGAGGCTCAGAAAGTGGATTGGGTGGGAGCTGTTTCAGTTGGGTTGCTTGGATTTGCTGGATTTGAAGAGTCTCCCCAGTCAGGGATTGTTCATGTCCATGATGGGAGAGTGGAAGCCAGAGGAAATCATATTCTATTGGCTGCTCGTCAGGCAGGTGCCGCACCCAGGTTTGAACCACAAGTTCAGGGACCTTCGTGTGATTCTAATGGCAATCTCGTTGGCTGGCACATATTTGACCCTTTACCATTAGAAGGCGAAGTACATAAAGGTATGAGGGCAGCTCAAAACAGAAGGTTAGAGTGGGCCAATTTTGTGCTGAATGCAAGGGCAGTTTGGAAAACAGAGGGCAATCAACCTGAGTGGATTAGAAGCTGGGATGAGTGGGCTAGCCCTGAAGATGGCAGTACCCCTGACATCAAAGCTATTGTAAGAAGTGATCAGTGGGTTAAGGCTCTAGGGGATTGTGGCCGCAAAGTGCTTCTTTGGTGGCTACGTGCAGAGGCTCGTGCTGATAGCAAGCACCCCAACAAGTTAGTTTCTATTCACCCTTCCTTTTCCACAATAGTTTCTTCAAGTAAATTTTTCCACTGTTAAAGAAGCTCTAGGTCTTGCCAATGGAGTTAGTTTTTACCTTAGTGTCTAGTTGTTATGGCCCTTGATGATTTTGCTTTCCTTGTATGTTTACGTGTCCTTCAGATGCTAGATATAACATGATGTTATGAGGTAGTTAACAATGAAGAAGAATGTGCATTGAGTATGTTGCTTGATTTGTCTGTTAGAATGCTCACAAGGTCACATGAAGGGTAACCAAATCTGCACCTTCACCACAGTCAAGTTCTTGTCTCTGAGGTATCCATGGCCTAGGAACCCATTACTGTCCCTAGGCCAACAAGCAATACCAGTGTGTATGAACAATGTTGGCAAACCTCACTAACCTAGAGCCTTCATTGGCAGATGGATATTGGATGAAAGCTTGGAAATTATTGTACCTGCAAAGAGCACACCATGGCCTAGGCGTCCTGTACGACGAGCTGCACCACCACCTCCTGCTCCTGCTGGTGGAACTGGAATGAAACATGGTGCTGGAAGCAGGGTCTCCAGTGGAAAGGTTAGACGCCCAAAACGGAAGCAAGATCAAACAAATTTTAGCTAACAGGTGGTGACATTTCCAACCAGTGTTGTAGATATTAATTTGAAATTCTTGCTTTGGAGAACCCGGAAATGCAGGGTCTGGAAGTTTTTCCCTAGAAACATGTGATGACAAGCTTTATTTGCTTGGTGCTGAACAGTATATCTTGTGCTCATCATCCTACCCTTAAGTGCTATTCATTTAGCTCCTCCTTTTGGCATCCATGATTGGACACTGCTATCAGCCCTAGGCTATTTGCTCAAATTAGTCCATGTCTGATACAAGTACCCTAAACCCTAAACCATTATTGCCCTCAAACACGAGAGCAAGTGACTTTCTGATCTATGACATCTGACAGTTTATCATTATCGATTCATTGTAATCAGGTTCAGCAAGCCGGCATTGTAGTCACACAATATTGAAGATCTTCTAGGAGTCTGTTGGAGGGCTGACACCCTCCCAGGTGCACATTCTTCATTCAAGTAATGTATATTGGTAGTATTGAGAATTCATGTGTAATGAAAGCTCATGAGCAGTTAGGGCTCTGGTTCCACAGAATGTGGGCAATTGGTTGGGTGATCTGATGAAAAAGAAACACAAATATTAAAAAAAGGAAAACACAATTTTTTTTCAAAAATTATTTTTATAGTTCTTGCCCACAGATGCAAAAGGATATACCCTGTTACAAAATGCTATTGTCTAAGTTGGATGGTACATATCTATGTCTGCTGTCGAAGGGCAATGTTGCCATAGGATCCAATCTTGATATTTGACACAGAGAAAAATGTTGAGCTATTGTAACAGGTTCTAAGGCGATCCAGTACTTCTCTCCCTCTCCATTCATGTGGTCAAAATGTAAGTTCTTGTTTTCCTTCAGTGTTTCCCAGTATAGGTTTCAAGTTCTTTTATATTCAGCACAAGAGTCTGTAGACATAGAGCTAATTCAAAAGAGAGAGAAGTCAGAAAGCCATGTTTGAGCTTCATCATTGGTAAAAAGGGGGATGTGATGTATACACGAGGTTTGAATAGATGTATGAATAAGCTTGAGCTTCTCCATAGTTCATTATGGACTAGGAGTTTCAAGCACACTACTTCATTAAGTGACAATGTGGTGATTGATTTCAAAAATTCACCTAATAGCTAATCAGGTTGTCAGGATCCTTACAACAGTTGGTTATTATTTCAACAAAACCTACTTCTCCAGAACAGCAATAAGAAACTCATTCAAAGGTGGGTCAAGCACAGTGACAACTCAGGAATGGAATTTTGAATTCAACAAAACCCACTTCTCCACAACAGCAATAAGAAAATCATTCAAAGGTGGGTGAAGCACAGCAACAACTCAGGAAAGGGATCAGAAATGCTTGCCAAATTTTTCTGCACATAACATTCCCAAAGATTTGAGATAAACCCAAGTTCCAAGTCCATTGTGCATTCCACTGCTGCTGCAAGGGGGAAGAAGAACAAGAGGTGTTTCACCAACTGGAAGGAAGCAGAGGGAGCTCAATGCAACAGGTTGTTGTCTGCTTGTTGATGCAACACCATCCAGATTACAGAGCTGACACCCCATACATGCTGCAACTCAATCCACATTTTTCTGTTGACACATGACAATTGCAGTAGGACTTCCTGGTGCCATTGGCAAATTGCTTGCAAATAGATAAGTGGCTGTCATACGCTGCTTGATTTCTCTTTTCAATGGAGAGAAAATCTCTGGCATACAGAGTGACATTTGCACCAGAAAAGATTGCACTGAGTGGCCTCTTCTGAGGCACAGAGCTTGCAGTGCCTCTCTGCATTTCTGTGCCTCTCATCTTCACCCCTTCTGCTTTGTTGCATTGGTATTTAAGCAAAATCGTCTCAGCTGTGGCTGCCCAGGTAGTCCACAAAGCTTACCAACTGGAAGAGGCGTTCAAAAGTATTTGTCTTTGGTATGTTCTTTTCTGTATAACCTAAATGTCAGATCTAGAAAGAATTGTTGACCACGAATTGGGCAGTGAATGCTAAGTACAAGAATGGGGTAGTAGTGTTTCCAATTTTGCAACCTCCTCTACCCTAACAAATGCAAATCAAGGCCATCATCGTCATCATTATTTGGATCTCTTCGAGCTTGCAAACCTTGGAAGATGCTGTCGAGAGTTTGAGAGGACGAAGATGGCAGCACACTTGTGCTACTACTACTACTATTGACCTTCTCTTGTCTCAAAGGAGCAAATCGTGTCCCGAAATTTTGGAAACCCGACTTCATGCTGTCCCATCTCAAAGAGAACAATGTGGATGACGATGTGTCTGTGGGAACTCGTTGCAAGGTGGGATTGCTTGGAGCTGCATGCAGGTCAATCAAAGTAGAAGGCTTGGCAGATGAGGAGGACAACATTTCACCACCCTGAGACATCTTCTTCCCAGCAGCTTGTTTGGAGTGCTCTGACCGCAAATTGGCATACTTTGAAGCAAAGGTGTCCCTGCTTGACACCCTTCCCTCTGAGCTGGATACTTGATTACGGGTTCCAACAACACCAAGAGATGGTGGCACACTTGTTGAACTGCTAATCCTTGAACTGTTCTGGACCAGTTTTGCAGGCAAAGATTTCTGCAAGGCAAAACACACATATTTATTAGTGTGGGCAGTTCTTAGAATTATGGACAGATAGCTGCGAGTTATCAACCTGAGTATATACCCACTTACCTGCCATATCTCAAAATATTCAAAGAACTGACTTTGCTACATAGCTGCAGCTCTCAAAAAAAATGAAAAAGTCAATGAACCAGCCAGAGAACCACTGGTTCTTTGTTAGTTCTTTTACAGTTTTTGCAATAACCTGAACCAGCGGTTCTGTGATTCTGGAATATTTGAAGAACCAGAACCAACAGTTCTTTAAAAATTCAAAGAACCACACATTTCAACAGAAGATGGAAGAACGGATTTTGGGCAGCTATCAAATCAAATCTACTGATAGATACAAAGCTTACAAGACTCTCTGTGCCAGGGGTTTGGCTGGTATCTAAAAGTAGATGCATTTTCAGGTATCTGCAACCTGTGCATATCACATTCATTTTCTACCTGACAACAATCCGCCATCCAGAGACTACTTCAACAATGTTTACCCCACACTTTTGTCAAAATGATTATCCTGATTATTCACAACCACTGTCAGTTCTGAACTTTGAAATGAAGAAAGGGAAAATTTCACCTTGATCAGGCTAGTGTTGGACTCCAGGTCCAACTCTGCACTGCCAAAATTCCGAGCCAAGGGTACAACATTCTCTCCTACTGTGTTACCTTGCTCTAACCATGACCGCTCTGAGCATCCATCCACCACCCAATTGCCACCACATGTATGTCAACCATAATTTGGCTTCTGGCAAATGCTACAGTTACCAGAAAGACACCGCTTGGGTAAAATATGTATTATATGACCTGCAAGTCTTTTGAATCCAGGACTTGCAGTCTCGAAATATCCAAACTCATGGGGCAAAATAGAGAGTGAAAAACCAAAGCAGAGAACATAGCGCATGACTATGTCAAAGAATGCAATGAGGTTGCAGATTGCATTCACAGCAAACAAGTATACTCTGCACAGCACTAAAGTTTTACTGTGTGAATAGTCTCTTGAATATATGCATGCACCCACAACAAAAACCAAGCATAATTACACACACCTTTCCGCAGAATGATAAGGCCTGATTGATCAAAGCCTTGCGCATCTTCAACATCATGGTTCCGGAACCTCCGCCAGCTTCCAAACACACCCATCACTCGATCAAGCACATTGCTGGCCAGTAGGCCAGTGTAGATGACCATGAAGAGTGGGTATATCCTATTGAAAGTATCTGTCATTGCACCCATCCTCTGCACATATGACCAAAAAAAAGGGAAAAACAAAATTCATGGAAGGTAAGCAAAGATGGCACCTCTGCTATCCATGCTAAATGTGATATGCCAGATTCTGGTGAGTGTAACTTTCTGCCACTACAAGAGCTGCTTAGTGGAACTACTTGCACATGCTCTCAGCTACACACCAGATATGTCACACGAGTCCTCCAAAAGGAAGAATGTCAGTGGGATTATGCTGGTGAAGGTCACCACAAGACCAACGGAAATGCATGTATTCAATAGGAAAAATTCCCAGGGTGTCAAAAACTTACTTGCTCCAGGACTGTGTCATTTTGAGAGTCTATGCCATTATGCGAGGCTGTCATTGTGCCCATCTTCTGCAGAAAGAAAGTACACATGGAAGTTACATGAAGGTGCCCTCTGCTGTTGAGTGATTTGTTTTTCAAATCCATGAGGTAGGTGGGTTCGTGACCGTGCAAAAGAGGGCTTAGCCAAATTTGGCTACAGGTTAGAGGGGCAAGTAGAAAAGTTTTGGAATCCTGCTACATGTTGGCAACATGCTAGAACCTATTGTCTAAACATGGTGACATGGGCCCATTTTTCATTGTAATGTGGCGACATGGGCCCATTTTTTCCAAAAAAAAGTTGCTTTGTAGCATTTGCAATCACCAGGAGACAAAATCTCAACAAAAAAAAATCAATACTGCTTTCTGTAGGACCAACACTTCTGCTCTGAAGAGGCCAAATGTCTAGGCTCAAAGTACTTCATCCAGGAGTGCATTTCAAAACCTCAAGCACAATCTATCTATTATCTGAAAACAAACAATTTTGGTGTTCCTCAAGAGACACATACTTGGTCACAGTACCAAAAAACCAGTAAGAGCAAGATCGTGGCAATGAAGGGGTGAGGGCAGCAAATATACCGTCTCAAAAACAGTCAGGCTGGGTTTTCCATCTCGTGTGCGCAGCCGAATGAGATAAAGAAAGTTGTAACACAAAGGTGCTGCATAACGGGCAACCATCCTGTATCCAGTGAAGCAAATCAGCTCTTATAAAGAAATCACAGTTTCAACTGTAACCGACAAATATCTGCCACCACCTCCGCATCTAATTCCAAGCAAAAAAACAACATCGTAACAAACCCAAATAAAAAAGAAAAAAACAGCATTTTTCACATGTATAGAGCACACTATACAAGACAGGATTTTCTGCTACAGAAGCAAATCATGGCACCCCAGCATTCAATCTGCAATGCCCTCTGATGGGCCCACACCTTGCTATACTTAAAAACCAGGGTCTGCATATAGATAGACTTTTCAGCTCCACCCATACAACAACAGGCTTTTGCCTTTCCCACTCTCTCTCTCTCTCTATCTCTCCAACTTTCTGATCTTATATATATATATATATATATCAATCAAGATATAATTGCTGCACTGGAAAGAGTAGCTTACGAGCAGAGCATCAGGAGGCTCACAGAGCTTGTATGCTTGGGTGCCAGGTAATAGATGGTCATCATCCCAAGCCGAATAAGTGAGAAATATGTGCAGACACACATGTATGCTAAAGGTACAAATGCCACAACCTGCATTAATGATCACCCACAGCAGCTTTTATTATCATAACCTCCAACACATACAAAAGCAAGAAAATTTCAGAACTATTGGACACAGAAAGGAACTCATAGAGACCATATCCTACAAGACTAAGAACTGTCAGACACACAGTTCCACCCAAAAAAAATAGTCTTCTCCCTTTGATCTGTAAAATCAGGTGCATAAGTGCCAGAGACAAAGCTAGTTGTACAACCCTCCATGCATGACAGAGAGAATAAAGAACTCACAAGAAGTAGAAAGATTCCAAGCTCCTCAACTCAGTTAGTACCCAGGCACAAATTACCCACCTGCAAAAGCACCTCTTGATCAACCATCCTGAGGATGACGGAAAACAGGGACAAGTCAGCTTCAAACAATAGGGTGGCCTCTGCCATGACAATTGCCACCGACATGATGCCTAAGGTGGCAGCCAACACTTTGACCAAATGTTGCCTCAAGATGCAGCGCCACACATATTCTATACCCACCACCACCACCACCCACCCACAAATTAGATTCTTCCAGAATTTGTGGGTCTGGATCAAAAAGCAAAACCAAGGAACAAAAGCAAGCAATGATGGACAAAAAGTTCCTGCAACCCATTTGCAGTGTATACCTGAAACACAAAGTACAGCTAGGTTTGGATCTCTCTCACAATGAATCAGTATTTTGATTGTAATGAAGAAGATAGACGCAGGGTGGTCCTTGGTTGTTTGAGAGACTTACCAACTTTACTTAGAATAGTTGCAAAAGAGCCTGTTCGAACTGGCTGAATGCTTGAAGCGAAACACCTACATACAATTCCCACAGAAATAAACCATAAACAGCAGAAATGTGTGCAGGAATCACTTTCAGACCATTACCAATACGTGCTATTCAATAATAAAGGATCCATGATGACAACCATTACCAGTCAGAAGCAGTGGTTCCCCGTTCCAGGTTCTTGACCGTTTCTTCCAGCTCCAGTGCTTCCCACACATACCCAGAATAGTCACTGCCAACCACAGAGACTGTCATTCATCACTCACACTATTTTTCAACTGCAAACAAAAAGATGGTGAAAAAGAAAAAGTAAACAAATGAGGCGATTGGTGTAAAGCAAAAAAGTTGAAGGAGACTTGAACCTGAGGAGGTATTTTACCCACATGAGGAATGAATGAATGAAGGAATACCTTTTATAGCGATAATATGCACTCTGTGCTTTAAGAAGGCGCCGCTTGAGAGCAGCCATGGACTTCTCATCAGTGTCATAATCCATATCACTTTCTCCCATTCTTCCACCTGATGGTTTGAACATTGGATCCTCCCTAACCTACAGCAATCCATTGAGTTGTCATTGGTTCAAAGTCCCACAGAAAAAATACAAACTCTGCACACCAACCCAGATTTTGACTAGTTCACAAGACCAATCTCAGATTTCTACAGTTTCACATAGTTTGAGGATTACAGGACTTACAACAACATCCACAGCACAATCTAACAAGTAAAATGCAGAAAGGATCACACCCATGTTGGACCCACTGTTGAAGAACTATGGGAAAAAACCCAGTTGCCACAGATGATGACGAGCTACTAATTTTGGTGTTTTAGCTATTTCCTACTCAGTGAATGCCCCAAGGTGGTGACAGCACCTGGCTGGTACCCAAAAACCAGTATCATAAAAGTTGTTGTAAGAGCGCAGCATACATACCATTTCTGTCATGATTTCATCAATCACATCCATGCAGGGTCGCAAGGAGTCATGCCTTGCCATTTGGTTGGAAGTTGCTTGTGCAATCTGCCATAACAGAGTGTGCAGCAAACATGCCAAATTAGGTCTGAACAGAAGAACAAACCACACCAAACTTATGTACCAAAAAAGTTGAATACAAAACATAGGGGCGAGGATATAACATTACTGCAACAAGAGAGAGAGAGTGTGTGTGTGTGTATGCACCACAATGGCTGTGGAAAGCTCCTGGTGGGCATCATCCAATTTTACAGCTGCCTTGGCAATCTTGTGTGACAGGACTTTTTGGCGGTACTGCAGATCCGCATTGCGCCACATACTACGTGGGATTTCAACCAATCCAAAACCAAGCAGGAATGCGCCTGTGACAAGCCCAAATGTGTTGGAGCAGGCTATGGCTACACCCAGAACCTTATTCCTGCAGCACCAGCCCCCCAACCCCAGACATCCACTCTTTCAAGCTACTGGAAATTGAGCAGCAGCTGCAAAAGCAGGCTTTGCAACCATATTCTAATCCTTTTTGTCTCAGGTCCTATTGCAACTTGACTACTGCAGCTGCAATCTTCACTCATAAATGTGCAAACAATGTTTTCATGGGGCAAGAAACATTCAGCCAGATATTGGGTGAAGAGGAAATAAATAGTGGGGGTGGCAGAGTGCATTGGTTTACCAATGCAAGGTGCCCATGAAGACCATAATGAAGACACCAATCATGGACACAGCACCCACTGCACCATACAACATGAGGTTTCCCTGAGCACTTGTCTTGAGCCGGTTTGCAACAGTGAAGTCTCCGGCATCCTCATAGCCTTGCAGTAAGGGAACAAGAAACCTGCGATGCTCATATATCATAATAATCAATCAGGCTTCTCATGATATCACAACCTTCTATTCACACCACACCCAAAAATAAATAAAATACCAACTGTTTGAATCCTTGAGAAATGATGAAATCCATTATGGAATAGTTCAAAGACAAACATAAGATGCAAAAGACCTACAGACAGAATCCAATGCATCCAACTTCAAATGCATGGTTTGTGAGTGTTATGAACCATGAGAAGAAATAACCAGAAGAGAGAAGACAACATGCCAGACACATACCAAGTGAGAATGAAAGTGCTCCAATATGACCAGCTCCACAAAATTCCAATGGTTTTTGAGTTTCCATTCTCTGGGGATACAGTCTGCATGCATCCACAGCACCCCACCAAGGTTTTTCTTTGGATGTTCAGCAAGCAAGCAAGCAAGCAGATCCATATGGTTGAGATTCTAGAGACAGGAATTCTCCACAAAAGCATAGACAATACCATCTACAAGATTTGCAAAATGAAAAAATCTCCACAACAAGGAGTGAGGGCACAGAGACAGAGACAGAGATGGGGGGCAGCAGAGAAGGCAATTGCAAAAACAGATGTGGGCAGCAGAGAAGGGAATTCCACAGAGAGATGGGGGGGCGTCAGAGAAGGGAATTGCAGAGATATGGGGACGACAGAGAAGGGAATTGCAGAGAGAGATGGGGACAGCAGAAAAGGGAAATTGCAGAGAGACAGGGGGTAGCGGAGAAGGGAATTGCAGAGAGAGATGGGGGGTGGCAGAGAAGGGAATTGCAGAAAGGGATGGGGGCGGCAGAGGAGAAGGGGATAATGGTGATGGTGATGAGTGTTTTTTCTTACAGTCCAAATGTCAGCAGGAACAAGGATGATGATGGAGATGGTGCAGAACCAGGCATAGCCCACAATCCATCGCACATGGAGTGGCACAGTGGATGCAGCGAAGTACTGCAAAGTCGCCACTACCATTCCTAGCGCTATGGGTCCTGCCAGTGCATAGAAGACCCACATTTCTTCCCGACCTCAAAAGCAGCTTCTTCTTCTTCTCCTGCAGCACCAATTCTCCAAAGCCTCCGAACACAGACTCCAGAACAAACTCCCTCCCTCCCTCCCGCAAGCAAGCAAGCACAATTCTTTCTTTGGCAAACAAGTGGGACGGGAAGACTTTGCTGCTATTGCTGCGAGCTTTGAGTTGGTAGAAAAAGTGCCGGGAGCAATGGAACGAGCGAGCTTGCAAGGGAAGTAAAGTGTGGGGTTTCATGATCTGCGGTACCACTCACACCCATGCGAGTCCTCTTCTTCTACATCTGCTGCTGAATTCTTCTTGCCTCCCGTGCGCATCCCCATCTGAACTTTCTGCAAGATGGGTGTTGTCGAATTCGCATCAAATTCCCAAGAAGAGGTCGCTTCTGTATGGATCCAACACCGGAAGCACCCAGGGATCCCCACAGAGAGACAGAGAGGACGAGATTAGGGTTTGGACACAGATCGAGGAAAAGGATGTTGCGAGCAGCAGCAGTCGCAGCAATCGTGCATGTGGCGTGCGTCCTCACAACAGGTGCCTGGATCTTCTTCGTCGTGCGTGCGTGCGTGCGTGCGTGAGTGTCTTCGTGGGGTTTGCTTTTTTGCGACGATGATCATTGCCGCGCAACTGCTTGCTACACACTTTTCGTCAACCGCCCCCAATCATGCTCAAGCCAATGCACGCATACTCTGGTTTGTGTCTCTCTCTTCTCTCCCCGTCTCCTGCTTCATCAACATGCCTAAACCCTACACACCCGTCATATACTATCTGTGTGCCGATGATGGATCCAGGTGGATGCTTTCTTGCTTGCTTCTTCAATTTGGTCTGTTTGCTTCTGCAATTGCTGGATTGCTTGCTTTGTTTTGTTTGCAACAAGATGTTGTATGTGCATTTCAGTCACCAATTGCAGCAGCAGCTTCATGTGTGGTTTTGCATCAAGGAGGGGAAGGAAGAAAGGAGGCAAGGAGGGAGGAGGGGGACAGATTGCTCTTGAAGAATTGGGTTGAAGCTTTTGAGCTATAGAATGATGCATACAGGATATGGAGCTTCTTCTTCTTCTTCTGTTTTTCTTCTTTTTCTCGTTCAATTTTCTTTTTCTCTTCAAATGCATCATCATCTATCCAGGATTCATATTGGTAGATTCAGGGATTTGACATCAGTGGATTCTAGAATTTCATATCAGTAGATTCAGGGATTTCACAGCAGTGGATTCAGGGAGGGATTTCACACCAGTGGAATTGAGGAATTCGTGCATGCATGCACTTCATATGGTGACGGGTTCTGGAAGAGGTTTTCCCAATCTGTAACTCTTTGTCATTCCCAGCCCTCACACACAAGACCCAGCTGGAAGGAGGAACAAGAGTATGCTGTAATACTTTGTTGCTCCTATAAAGAAGTAAAAGCTCAAAGGTGTTTTTGTTTGAAATGCTTGCTTTATAAGGGAACTTTTGTGTGGGTTCTGTTTCAGGTTGTGGAGCATTTTTGCATCAGAGAGCATAATTTCAGAATGATCTTTCTCAATTCAGTTCTGAGAGGTCGTTCCTGTTGGTGGATGTTCACAGGATGTTGAAATCTGTCAAGATGGAAAAAGACAGGATTTTAAAATTGCCTCTTGTTGTAGACACTGCTGAAACAGGTTGTGCTTCATCGACAGATCGAAGAGTTGGAATGATCAAGTGTGATGTCCATTTATGACCAGAGCAAGACGATAGTGGTTAGACAGACAAAGACACAAATTGCTGGTTAAGAAGAAGGTAACAAAACTCTCAACGCAAGTGATTGATAGTTGACATGCTCAGTGATCAGATGTAGTCCAGAGTTTTCTTATCTGTGATTTGTGATGCTTGGTGATCAGACCATTTCATTTCATGGCTCCAAGTCCAATAGGTCTATAGGTCAATTCTGTTCCAGAAACCCAAAGGGCTGTATTTGGAGCAGAGCTTCACTAGTTGGGTAGTCCCAGTTGCACAGCATAGAGTCTGTTTAATGCTGAGCTTGAGGTTATTCAAAACTTCTGTCTACACTGACCATCAGGAGCTGAGAATAGAAGGGGGTAGTCATGGCAGCTCGTTGTCACTGTTGTTTCTTGATGAAAAAGGTGATGATGGGTCTCACACTTTGTGAGACTCTCTCTCTCTCTCTCTCTCTCTCTCTCTCTCTCTCATAATGTTGTGATTGCACTTTTTTATAGTTAGATTGAATGCCAAATACCACCATGCTTCATTTGTATGAGTTTCTTAAGTTCAACAAAGTTGGCCATTGTCCCAATTGTGCATGACAAAATACATACACATGCAGGAAGTATTGAGCTTGTGCTGGATTGTTCCATTGAATGATCAAAACTGACATATGCAAAATTGATGGGTTGCATGTTATACATGCTTCTTTTTGCATAGTTCCAAAACCATGTGGCATGTTATAGACATGGTATGACATTATATATCATAAATTTCACAAATGCAATAGTGGAGGCATTTGGGATTTTCTTGATTTTTGTGAGTTCACAACCCAAATGATGCCATAAACCTGCTATCAATCCATTCATCCCATCCTTTTGGACAAGCCCAAGAATTTGCAAGCCTGGCCTTGAAGTCATACAAGGAAAGTAATCTGCCATCCTCAAGTGGTTGTACTTAGAACAAGGGGAAGAAGTTTGGTCAAAGTGCAAACTCTTCTTTGCACATCCTTGTCTCGTTAAGAAGTTTGTTGCAACAAGCTCCTTTGACATCATCCACATGCAAAAAGAAACACTACTTTGCAAATCCAAAACTTTTCTTGGATCAAAGTGTAAATTACTCATGACAAAATCCAACCAAATGTACATGTGCCTAACTCTTTCCCATATCAAATTGCAAACCATTTATACATCCATACATCATTATTTTATTATTTTATCATGCCAAATTGTCTTATACATGGACATAAAGAAAAAATGGTCTTTCCAAGGCTTTTCTATCACTACGATGATGTGTTGATCCCCTCCCTCCTCCTTGCTTCCTAAGGTCATTGGCACTCATGTTTCTTTTCATACAAGTGCTACCTAACTTCTTAGGTTGTGAAGATGAATCTCTAGATTGGCCTCTTCATGTTTTACTGTCTAATCTTAATCTTATGCCCCACTTGCTATTTTTCTTCCACCACCATCACCACAACTACTTGTTTTGTTTCTACCTCCTCTTTGGCTAATAACCCCATGACTCTTGTATTCCATCCTATTGACTTTAAGTATGGGCTACAACTTGTTGAGCAAATTCTCCTTTGTCTTGGTAGAAATCAACTTGTCATACTTGGGACTCCAAGTATATGGGATTGTGTGGAACCAAGATTCTCCCTTAAAGCACAAATGGCATCTTCGAACATACTTTGGACTGAATGTTCTTGTCACCTTCTATTTCATATTGGTTTGTTACCCAATGTTGTTGCAAACTACCATTGCAGCTACTATTTAAAGGTTCATGTACATGGTTCCACACACACCACCACCTCCATAACAACAAGGACACCATCAAATTCTCACAAGCATTGCCGATTCAAAGAAGCAAAAGAGAGAATTCAAAAAGAGACTAGTCTAGCATACAAGCTGTAAGATGGCGTTTTTTTAATGAAGAAAAAAGAAAATGATCTTTTTCTTTAGAAAAAAGTACAAGGGGAGTTTCAAGTCCCTTGATAGATTTGGTGAAAAGGCACACAACTGAACTAACATATGTTCTCCTACTGAAAAGACATTTGACCTAATTTCTATTCCTATTGTGGATATTGTTACAGAAGCCTTTCCAGATGAAAGGAAATGGCACACAAGCAAGTCCTATAGATTTTAGCAATGATGAGCTCCCACAACTACCCACTGACTTCATCAGCTGCTCTTTGAGGAGTAGTGCATAGATAAGTGAATATATAAACATCCACCCACAATCTTGCATTTCCAGATAGCAGCGTTTATTTCCAGAAGCAACAGGAAGAAATCTCGGTAATGATGTTTGTTAGCAGTGCTCAAAAGAGACATGCAATTGTACATCAAGACAATTTAATTATGAGTTTAATTAACACTTTAGGAAGCTCTTATGCTTTTTGGATAAGTGCTCACCATGACCAAGTAGGTTGAGACAATATGCAAAAATTCTGATTTTCCACTCCCCAAAAAACCAAGTAAACTTCATCTATGATGCTATTGTCACTACTGCAATGCAATTTTTGCTTGATACAATATGAAGAAGAATCGGGTAGAGAATGAAGGTTTTACTTGACATTTGCTATTTGCCCATATGGAAACAACAGTTGGGTTCTTCTGGCAAAGATTTGGTCACCACTTAGAAGTGGCAAGATGCTCATCCAAACACAAATTTTCAGATGTCCAGTTTCCTTTGGATTTGAGCAAGTGCATTTGCTGATTGTTGAAGTCTTTGGGTTTCTTCATTACTGAGAGGAATGTTGAGGATGCCAATTATACCAGAACGGCCTAGCTCTGCCGGAAGACTCAAGTAGACTTCATCTTCTATTCCATAGAACCCCTTGGCACATACTGATACTGGATGGATACGCCGTTGATCGCGTAACAAGCTCTTTACTAAGCTTGCTACTGAGTACCCAATTGCCCATGACGTATAGCCCTTCAATTTTATCACCTCATAAGCCCCGTCCACAACCATCCTAGATAGCCCAAGTTCAGGCAACAAAAGCAACAACAACACATGAGCAAGAATTAAACTTGTAAATTATGCAATATCTTCCCAATGAAAGCAATCATGATGCAAAACATTGGAGGAATAACATATGTGAATCCAGAACTCTTCATACATGGATCCCCCACAAATTGAAATTTCAGTTTTTCATTTCAATTGGAAAAAGGCAGTTGCATACAAATGAAACATATATTGAGGTGAGAAGGAGAAGAAACCCATGATGTCTGTAGAAGTGAGAAGACAAAACCCAGGATGTTTATTGAAAGTGAGAAGAAGAAAGTCATAATGCCATTGAAGTGAGAAAAAGAAGAAACCCATGATGTCATTGGAGGTATGAAGAAGAAAACCCATGATGTTTATGGAAAGAGAGAAAAAGAAAGCCATAATGTCATTGGAGGTGAGAAGAAAAAAGAAACCCATGCTGTTTATAGACTTTAGGAGCAACCCACTATGCTTATAGACTTAAGGAACAAACCCATAATGTTTAGGTATTGAAAATGAGACGAATTGGAGGTGAGAAGAAGAAGAAGAAGAAGAAGACAAAACCCTCAATGTCAAGAAGGAACCCAAAGAAGTAGAAGAAGAAGAAACCCTGGATATTGAGAAGAAACCCTTGATGTTTTCCAAAGTAAGAATAAGAAGAACAAGAAAGCCATGATGTCATTGGGAGGTGAGAGAAGCAAAAGAAGAAGAAACCCTTGATGTTTTTTCTTGAAGTGATGAGAAGAAGAAATCCATGATGATGTTGATTGAGATGAGAAGAACAAGAACAAGAACAAGGAGGAAACAACAAAGTGCATTGGGTACCTGTGAATCTGCTCCTGAGTGTGCTTGCCATAATGAATGCCCTTGTTTTGCAGCAATTGCAGCAAGGGGACACCAGCGACATTGACACTAGACCAGAGAGGAACAGAGCTATCCCCATGTTCACCCACAATGTAGCCGTGAACATTCTGCGCATTCACTTCGAGACGATCCGCCAGGATCCAACGGAATCTGGAAGAATCCAGATTGGTACCAGACCCAATCACGCGATTCGTCGGAAATCCTGAGAGCCGCCGCGAGACGTAAGTCAAAGCATCGACGGGGTTGGAAATGATCAACAGAATGGCGTTGGGACTGTACTTGGCGAGCTGCGGAATGATCTGCTTGAAGAAAGAAACGTTGCGTTCCACGAGTGTCAAGCGAGACTCGCCTTCTCTTTGTCGTGCACCCGCGGTAACGATGCAGATGTCGGATTCGGCTGTGATGGCGTAATCCGTGTGCGCAACTATCTTGGCTCTCGGCAGAAACGCTGCCGCATGTTGTAGGTCCAGCATCTCGCCGCGGAGCTTGTCCGGTAGAATGTCTACCAGTGCGAGCTCGTCTGTCAGATCCTGTGTTAGAATCGTTTGCGCGCATGCCATTCCCACGTTTCCAACTCCCACTACTGTGATCTTTGACGTTCTCTTGATGGAAATGTCAGACGGATTCGCCTCGAACATTGGCTCGAACATCACGTTAGCTATGTTGTCGCCGTCTTCTCCACTCAGCTCTGCAACCGAGACCGACGAGCTGCAAAGAATAGACTTACTCCGAGGCGCTTGAATCCTCCTCCTCCATCTCCTCCCTTCAGCAGCTGCTCCCTTGCCCCAGCCGAGTCCAGTCCACACCCCAGTGTCCTTCTTTTTCTGCTTCTGCTGCAGCTGCTGCTTCTTCTTCTTCTTCTTCATGGAGAAGTTGCAGAGTGAAATCTCTTTGCAAACGGCCGGATTTATGAGCGCGGTCGATTTGGGAATTGCTGCAGCAGAGGCAGCAGCTGGAGCCTGCAATCTCGCGCACCTGGGTTTGCTGCACTGGATGCTCGAACAAAGCTCAAGAGTCTTTCCTGGACCCACTCGTCTTCCCATCACCCCTGTCGCCTCCATCATGCAGAGGAAACTGTGCCTTGAACACTGCACAGGAGGTCGAATCTACTGTAGCGAAGCAACTCTCTGAAGAAGAAGAAGAAGAAGCTTGAGACAGAAGAATCAAGCCTCAAAAACCTTCCACCTTCATATCCTTCAAAAACAACCGGTGGCAGCAGCAGCAGCAGCAGTCACCCCCGAACCACAAGCGAGAAATCAACTGGGTTTCCTACAGATTCAACCCTGAATCTCAAGACCAAATCCAGCACTTGAGCTTCCGCATTGAACCTCTCCACCCACAGAGCTAGCTCTCTAGAGTCTATCTATCCCCTTGATGATGGATGAGCTAGCTAAAACAACAACAACAACAAAGCCATCGCCAAAGCTTACAACTAGTGTGAACTTCTCCTTCTTCTTCTGCTTCTTCTTCTCCTCCTTTTTTGGATTCTTCGATTCTTCTTCTTCTTCTTCGAAATTGGGTTTTGCAAGCAGCTGCAAAGTTGTTGTTCAGTAGTGGAAATTTTTCGCGAATTTGGGTGGTTTCCGAATTTCTTGAGCGAATTCAGCGAGTCCTCGACTCGCGCGAAATTCGGCGAAGAATTCGTCCGCTCTTTTCCGCCTCCGCGAGTTCGCGAAAGGGGAAGGACGGAGGAAAGCAAGCAAGCAAGCGCGGCGGGAAGCGTCGGAATTTCGCCAAAAAGCGAAAATAAAATCCAAAAATTCGAAAATGATGTGATTTTGCAAGGTTTCAATCGCCAAAAGTGAGGGGAAAAAAGACTAAAAATCGTCATATTTCTATACTTCGTTTTCAGTGCTTTAGCCATGAACATAGAAGCTTGATTTTTGAATTTGTGTCCTTCAAATCTGGTTTATAGCCATATTTGGCTAAATCTTCCAAGGGGCGATCAGCATTTTTTTCTACATCTGGCTATGGATGATCGCCAATTAGGCTACATGAAAAAATTCCTTAAAAAAAACACTGATTGGGATGAGAATGTGACGGTCCTAATGAAAGGTTTGGTTTTTTTTTTTTTAAATGATGTCAAAAGGAGCCTTATTTGGTTGGCTATATATATAGCCAGAAAGCTATAATAATCTGGCTATATTAAAAATTAAACGTGCAAAGATCAAAAAAATATTATTTTCAATAGCCATAATTCGACCAAAATTTAAGAAAAATCGCCAGATTGAAAAGTAGGTGGGCCCAAAAAAAAAACTAAAGTGGCAATATTCATAAGACAGCTTCGCTAAATTTGGCTACAGAACAGAGTGCAAAAGTACAAAAACTTTCAGCATCTTTCACATTTTTGGCTACATGCTAAAACCCAATTTAAAAAATCTGGCGATTGAAGTTGAAAAAAAATTTCGAAAATTTGAAGACTAGAAAAACGAAGAAAAACACGTATTTATATTTATAGCCAATATTGTGAAAATATTTCTGGCCAGATTTAACCAGAAAAAAATGAATGAAAAAAAGAAAAAAAATTAAAAATTAAAAATTAAAATTAAAATATTCTGTCAAAACCAGGGGTTCAAGGGTCAGGTTTTTGTGACCTGGACCCAAGCTCACATCTTTTTGTTGGAATGGGCATAAGAATCGGACATTGGAACTAGTCTTTTGCTAGATCTAGACTCGAAACCAAAACTATGAAAATGCTCTTTAAAACAAGGGCAGGTTTTTTTAGTAGGCAAGTTTTTTTTTTTTAATTAACAAATTAACTCTAAACTTTAAAGTTGAGTATTTATTTTTATTAGTTGTTGAACTCTATCTCTATATAAACCCTAATTTTAAGTTGATATGAAATTGGTTTTTAATTGTTAATTGTTAAATAATAATAATAATAATAATAATAATAATAATCAGTTTTCAGTATTAGGTTCTACTAGGGAGCCAACCATAGAGGGATTATTAAATGTTTTTATTTTAATATCTCATTTATAACCAAACTTGCCTTTAAAAAAATTTATGGATTTTCCATCACTAATGTGCTACATCACAAATTTGAAATCTAAATTTAAATTTTTCTTATAAAAAACATTGGTTTCATAAAATTGTTTTGGGTCTAGTTCATTATTTTCTAATTCGAAATAGATGGACTCCCTGGAGTCACCCATCTCACCCAACATGCTCATGGAGAATAAGGGAGGAGGTTCTTATAATAGGTGTCTCTTCCCTATCTAAACCAATTGTTGTAGGAATTCAAGAAAATGTAGATAGAATGTGGACCAATGCACAAGTTCAATTACAATACATATTTTGAAGTTCCAATTGTCAATGTGAGTGATGATTAAAGTTAAATGTCATATCATCATTCACATTTTTTTTTCACCCATTCAATAGCCTTTCAAGCACATGATTTACACAAGCTTTTCCATAAGCTTTGAACCATGACATGGATAACAATTGTAAAAAATTTCATGTTACATGTGAGCAAACCCACATTCTTTCATCTTTTATTTTTCAATATTCACACCAACAGGTCGACGTTGTGCTTTTGGTTGATAACATTTGCACATTGGTTGATGTTGTCATTGTTGATTTCAATTGAGTGGACTTAGTTTCACATGCTGCATTGTTTTAAAGGTGATCACAACGATGGTGGTTCAAGGAAAAGGAGTTTATCGAGATTGGTACCTTGTAGACTTGATTCTTCCTCTTGAAAACTTTGAGTATTTACATCAACAAGCTAACAATTTTTTTTATCTATACTAACATGGCATGAACTACAAAAGGCTTCAAAGGCCCTTCTCTTTCAGTTTTGTGTGTGTTTTAGAGGTAGAGGGTGTCAATGGTGTTACAACAAGTGCATGTTGCATCTATTTCAAAGCAAGTTGTTATTGCTAATGAGGGTTCTTCTAAGCTAGGTGTTCTTTCTAGTGTACCTCCCTTCTTAATTTTTGACATGTTTCTTGTAACAAGGGGGAATGTGTCAAATACATGACTTTTTTCCACTCCTCTTCCTTGCCCCTTTGGTTGAAGGTTTTTGTTTTTTGGCTTAATGGTGGTACCAACACCATCTTTGCGTTTTTTTCATTCATGACTTCAATCAAATACCTTACATATTTTGTGATTAGTCTTTACATTGATGACCTCATTATATCCTTCAAAAAATTTGAGCATTTCGTCAAAATTGTGTTAATATTGGAACATTCAATTATTGATAAATCTTACCTATTGTTCTTACTCTCGTTCACTCCTAAAGTTATAATAAATGGAGGTTGAATTTCGTTGTCTTGTTTGTTATTTGCTTCATAATCAACTCCATCAAAACATTCATTATTTGACATTTTGAAAAAGTAAAATTCATCCATTTACCCATGGATGTTGGAGGGTGTAGATGTGTATATTCTATTAACAACTTCCATGTTTTCTCCAACAATTGTGCCACAACATCTTTAAAGGTGTCCATCCGCTTGTGCTTCATTAATTGCCTCAATGTTGTTAATAACTCCATGGTCAAGTTTTCAAATATCAACACATTGATTTCAACAACACATGCCTTTTCATGACATTGTGTTTTAAAACACAAATGATTTTTTTTTAATAAATTGTTTTCTTATCCTTAATCCTTTCAATGTTTTAAAAACTTCTTGCTTCAATTTGCTCAATTCAAAACTTAGATTCTAATATCTAGATTTAACATTTTAAAATAATCGTTTATTTATTTTTTGTCATGTTAATCCATGATGTTCCCTATTCAGAAGGTTATAGATATAACATGATTATGTACATTATATCATCATCTTCTATGTGTGGTAACTCTAAATTTCAACTTTCAAATGTCAATCTCACAATCTTCAACCAAAATTTTAATATGAAACTTCATCTCCAACAACCCCAAACTCCAACCAATGACCCAAGTTTATTATTTATTCCATGATGAACACTACACATTCAAACTTTTCATAGGTTATATATCCAAATGACTATCATTCCATTAATTTGAAACTATTTGTAACCTAATGAATCTCACAATAATTAAGAAAATGTCTTATGTGTAAATAGAAACAAGTAGCAAGATAACATCCTACAACTCTAACTATAATGTTAACTATGTTGCTACCCAAAAAAAAAACACAACTCCACACATCAAAACCAAACTATTTTATTACATTGAGTTGTATCCAAATTGCATTGGAATAATACATTTTCATTAACAAATGTTTGTAATTTTGTATTCAAATGTGACTATGCATGACACTTGAGTAAGCAAAGTCCATAAAATTGTAATTGCAAGGAACTTATTTTATGTAGGTTTTGGTTTATTTGAATTCTCACACACATGTATCAAAGTCGAAACAACAAATCTTAAACCTTTATTTAACTTCAAACAAAATTTTTTAAAATCTTAACAACTAATTTATTGTATTTAATATTAAATTTTAAGCTTTTTTTCTTTCAATTTATTGATTTTACACAAGTTGCAAACTTTCCGTTGGAAAAACATATTTTACATTGAGATAAAAAGATATTTCCCAAGTTTTTTTTTTTCAAATTATTTTTCATGAAACAAAGAAAAAATCACCACCCAAAAAAAAATTAAAAAATCATTGATCTAAATTGTAAACCTATTTATGAATCATTGTAATCATAACCCCACATTGCATTTTAATTAATTAGTTAATTAACCCCAAAAAATTTCTAAACCCTAAACCCCAAATCCCCCTGGGTCCCCCAACCCAAACACCCCTCCCAAAAACAAAACCCCACATTGAACTCCAATAGGTACCCTAAAATTGAATATTTAACATGTTCCAAAAAGAAAACCAAAATTTAAATAAAACCCAAAAAAAAACAGAAATTTCCCATTTTTTATATCATTTATCAATTTACTTATTAATTTACATATTTGCTCAGTGGTGAATATGGACTTTTTTTAATAAAAAATTTCAAATTGTGATATTAAAAATTTTGGCAAATTTTTCCCCCTCCAAAAAAAAAGAAAAAAGAAAGTCGAATTTACACACTGGAAAAAAAGAATTTTCCAAAACTTTCCCCAATTTTTTGGTGAAGGAAATGACAAAATAAATTTTTCGGGAAAATAAATAAATTTTATATAAAAAAATCACACGACAGATTCGGGCAGAGTATTAGAAACTTATTTCTCATGACCTGATGTCCATCCAACGGCTCAAAGATGCTCAAAACAGATACGGGCAGACTGGCAGTCGAGAAAGAAACGAAAAAGACAGAGAGGGAAAGAGAGAGACAGAGAGAACGACCACGACGCTCTTTAGGGTTTTGCGCTTCCTCGCAGTTCTCTCTCCTTTCTTCGCTCTTGTCGTGCGCGATCGCCGCCATTCTTGCAACCCTTTTTGCCTCTTCCGTTATTGTGAAGAGCAGTGGTTAGAGGCTTTAGTAGAGTTTTAGTGAAGCTTTGTTTTTTGATTTTGAATTTTTCTTAGTTTTTTTTGGTTTTTTTTTCCCTGGTGGTTTTTGGGGTTTTGGAATCCTTCTGTCTGTCGAGAACTGTTGTTGTTGTTGCTTGAGAGTTTTCTTTTTAGTAATAACAAGTACAGAGACGGCAGTAAAGAGAAGTTTGAGAGTTTATGAAGTTTGTGTTTTAGTACTCTATCCATAAAAGCAGAGGAGATAGATATGGCTTACTTCGGAAAGCTTGGATGTTTAATGCGCCAGGCCGTGGCATCGTCGGTTTTGCGGAATACGGGAGGAGCCGGTACCTTGGCGTTGCCGGCGGTTTTCTTGCTGCAACGCGGCATGGCTTCTTCCAAGCTCTTCATCGGTGGTGAGTTTTGACATTCTTTCCCGCTTCTTCATTCTCTTGTTCTTCTTCTTTCAGATAGTTTCCGGTTCTGTGCCCTACAGATTTCTTTTTTTGATCTTGGAAAACTCGCAACCGTATATGTGAGAAAAAATTCTTCAACTGAAGCAGTTCGTTCCAAGACACGATAGAACACGGACCGCCTAATGCTTAGCTAGGGTTTATATGCATTTTTATTTTCGTTATTCATCATCTCTGGAGATATCCAGCAATGGATTCTGCAATACTGTTGCATTTACAGCGATACCGGTACTTACATCAAGGCAACGGGGGTCAGTTTGAATAGATTCTTTTTCTGGAATTAAAGAGGAAAATATCTTCAAACCAAAACCTGCTGAAAGTTGTGAAGAATGGTTATTGGAATTCTTTCCCAGAAGAGTATGAAGGGAGCTTTATAATGCTGAGGTTTTACATTTTTGTTTTTCATCATTGTGATGCACCCAGAAATGGGCCAAAGTTTGGTACCCCTACATTCTAGGGCCATGTGGAGTCCACTATAGAAACATTTCCTCCTGCATAACTGAAGGATACACTTGGGCTTCACCATCCTAACCACCATGTGTTTCCAATCTAGTATGTTCAATATACTTATCATCCTTATGGATGTCACTTAAAGAGCAGAGCCATTATGTGATGAGCCGCTTGTTTTCCTTTTAGTACTTACTGTCATGGGTGGTCTTTAGATACCTTGCAAGAATTATGACAGGGTTTTGCAATTCTTCCTTATGGAGAGCCTAGTGACAGGCTGATCAGAAAAGAAAAGGGTTTTGTCTCATATCAAGAGTCTCAATCTTTCAGTCCCCACAGGGAAATGTGCAAGAGAAAGTCTGTCACCAAGTAAGTGATTATTTGGAGGAAACTTTTTGGGCAAGATTTTGGCATAGTTATGAAGGGAGTGTTTTCACAGGACTATCTGGTTTGGGGGTTTCTTGCCAGTGCCTGGTGTTCTATGTGAATCTTGGTTTTGGATCATAACTATCGATTTTTAATTCCTGAAACAGGTTTAGCATGGGGAACTGATGAGGGGACAATAAGAGATGCCTTTTCTTCATTTGGTGAAGTGACTGAAGGTATTGTTGCTATATCACTAGATCTGTTTTCCCACTGGAATTCAATTGGTTCTTTAGCTGTTTTCTGAATTTTGTGGGCTCCTGGAATTGGATTATATTTTGTTTCCTCCTCATTTTGGTTTTTGTGTCTCAGATGGCTGAGCTCAAAAGTGTTGTAACATCTTGTGCTGTTGGTATTGATCTTTTGGTCGACCAAATGCTGTAGTACACATGGAAACCAGAACAATGCGTGTTAGACAGTGAGTAAGAATGCTGATTCGAATTATTGATTTTCATTGTACTTCAAATCCTTCAGTGATAAGCCCTCCTGCAAGAATGGTTGAGGCCATGAGAGTAGGAACTTCTAGTTACCAAATAGAAGACATCCTTGTTTCACAGGCAACCTCAAGTTACAAAACCCGAAGAAGATTTGTAATGTGCAGATTTTGAACAGTCATGCTCTTTCTACTCAAGTATGTTGATATTGCCTCCATGATTAGGAGGTGGAGTAGATTTTGAGGGCAAATTTCTGAACTCTCTGCGTTGTGGTTGAGTTGCAGTGAAGATTATATGTGACCGGGACACAGGACGATCTCGGGGTTTTGGGTTTATTAGCTTCAAATCTGAAGCTGAGGCTGCAGCAGCCCTTCAAGAAATGGATGGCCGAGTATGAACTCTTTTTGAAGTGTTTTTGGTTTATCTTGAGGCAGACTGCTGTTTGTCTTCCCCATGTTGGATTATTCTTCCCTCATAGTTTGTATTTTGCCCTGATGTTTGGATTGTGTGTATGTTCTTTCTCAAAGTTTGGGATTGTGTGCTGATAAGTTATTATATTGGGTACAGGATCTGGGTGGCCGCACAGTGCGAGTTGATTATGCTGTAGAACGGGCTCCAGGAGACCGCCCAGCAGGTGGAATGTCCCGTGGATATGGTCCACCAGGGGGTGGAGATCAGAGTTTTGGCGGAAGTTGGAGGGGAATGTGAAATATTCCTTCACCAGGAAGCACTTTGAATCATAGCTAAAGTCATTTGTTGCTAGTATCTTTAGTTTCCAATTTCGTTTGTTCTGCTTTTTGGATCTTAGACTTTAGTGTGCTTGAAACAGACTGCCATTTCTGTTTCTCAAATGGGGAGGAGGCTGGTAAAATGTTCCTTCTATCTTGCTTGGATAATTTTCACCCTGCAGAACAGTTTGGAAGGGAGTCCTGCATATACATCCTTTTGTGGATAGACCTTTTGTAGTTGAGGGTAATTCTAGTTTCCTACTGCTTTTTCTCTGCAATGGATCTTGCAGAATTGTGTTCATGGGTTTGTGGCTAGTTAAAATGACATTGATCCTCAGTGCAATGCTGTGACTCCCATAGAGTAAAGGTGAAGATAACAAAGAGTTGTGCAGCAGTGACTTCAAACAACTGGTTTGTATAATCCTCTCTGCATAATGGGGATGACAACAGACTTTGTCCTGCTGACTTTTTTGAAGCAAAGATCCAGGTATTTCCATATGTTAGAAACAATGTTTAGTTGGCACTCCTGAGGATCAGGAAAATGCAAGCAGTGTTACTGTAAGCAATCTGGAGTCTATATGTCCTTGTGGCACATGATTGCATCTTGATGAATGTCTTTTTATGTAATGAAAAGCTGAACATGTATTGTAGATTGTACTCTAGTTTTCTTAGGCTTTTGGTCAAACATTCAGTGTTTTGCTGTGTACTCCTTGTAGGGTAATAGCTTGGTGGGCTGGATTTGACATTGGTGTTTTGCTGTGTGCTTGTAGGGAAATAGCTTGGTAGGCTAGATTTAATATTGGTCTTTTGCTGTGTATGCTTGTGAGGGAAATAGCTTGGCAGGTTGGATTTGTGATCGCATAATTCAAATTGCAGTTCTGAGGTTCTGCAAGTGTTCTGTGTGTGGAATCTTGTTCACATCTTGGTTTTGAGTTTTGGAATTTTGCAATGCCTGATGAGAGTAAACTTTGAAGTGTAGGCAGCTGGACCTCATTCAAGTTTTGTGTGTAGAGTTTAAAAATATTAGAGTGACGTGCAAACTGATCTCTCTTGGTTTGAAAACAGTCAAATCACAATCATCTGCAGATGCAAGTCACTGGTCAGATGCTGTAGATGCAGCAGTACTACTGTTGTGTCCCAGTTCTGATGCTGTAGAAGCAGCAGTACTACTGTTGTGTCCCAGTTCTCTGCAGTTTGAAAATGTTAATGTAAAATCCTCCTGGTTGAAACTTGAAAAGCCCTCTGCAAAGAGAGTGAAATGGGTTTAGGGTTTAGGTTGCCTGCCAAGCATGAGCTGAAACAACTGGACAAACTGAATCGGTACATTTACAAATTGTGCCCAACAAAAATAACATGCGTTTGTAGTCCAACGGTTAGGATAATTGCCTTCCAAGCAATAGACCCGGGTTCGACTCCCGGCAGACGCATAACTTTGCTAGTTGAAACGTTAACCTTTTTCTCTTGTATTTTTGCAGTGAGAGACCCAGCACTTTAATAGACAAAGGCACTCTATATAAATTTCATGGAAATTTTCCTTAGACATTCTAAAGTAGAAGTGATGAAATAGTAGGTAATGGGTTTGCCCCTTATGGCAAGTTCAAAGTTCAAAGCATCAACAGTTAACATAGGAAATGCTTCATGAAGTTCCCAAAACTCAACTCACAATTTCCAGTAACACTCAGTGAACATTCCTCAAAATGAGAGCTGCATTGTTTCTCCCTGAGATCATTAGTAGAACAGAACAGAACAGAACAATACATAATTCTGTAATTACAGAATCTGTGGCACTGACCAGATCATTAACTAAAATATGTGTTCATCTATGGGGAAGATCCTCTGAATAGCTCATGAATACCAGCAACTGATGAAAGAAAGCAAGTGAACTCACAAAACAATTTTTCTTAGAAATGAGTGCCTACACATAAGAACAACTTGAAGTAAAACCTGGATGTGGAACCAACATACTCAGAATTCACAAAAAACCCAATCCCGGCAACGTAACTGAAATACCCAAAAAGAAATATAACAACCAACTCAGTTTAAATGGCTCAAAATAAGTGTTGCTCACAAAAAGTTTGTTACTGATACACCTCACTAAGATAAACCTGCTAGAGACAGATCACTACAACTAAGATGAAAGCCGCTATTAGCATGGCAGTTCACCTCTCTACACATAGTAGCGGTTCTTTGCTGATTTGTCCTGTCTTTTTGCATCATCCTGTAAAAACAACCATATGAGCTGAATCAGTTTGTGAGGAACTTGTCAACCAAAGCACTTAGTATTCCACAAAACATAAGAAGAGGAGACTTGTAAACAATTAAGATGTCCTGAAATCAGTTTTATAGTCTAATTAGAATTCAGAAATTCTCAAAAGGTTCAAAACATCTATCGAGACAAAAAAGGGTGAAGAACACTCTTCTTACATGGACAAGGTAGCCGATCTTTTCATTGAAGTCAAGGATGTCTTTCCATTGCTTCCCAATACTAACCTGTCACAACCAACAGTGTAGTTCAATACATAAGTGATGCCAAATATTGAACCCCACAATAACTAAATGCTGAATCTTCAATTCAAACATGTACTTTTACCTTTCTTTAACCTTCAGCTTGACCCTTGAACCAGACATGTGAACCTAAACCTTGACCTCAAACATGTTAGCCTTGATGTCAGCCAGTTTGATAGAACACTTCAGAGTTTTAGGCCCTAAATATGTCAGCATCCATTAGTGCCCAGTTGGATTCATGAAACAATCTCAACAATGAAAATGGACGATCAGAACAAAGCTTCAGCTCTCACCTTGCCCCCTCTGGAGCAAGGAGCAGAGATCTAACCACATTCAAATCTAAGGGCACACAAGAACACAGATGGGATCCACTCTGACCTGAGCTGCTTCATTTGACGCAGTCTTTGTCCAGATGGAAATTTTGTCCTGTCTTGCCCGGACACTCACCACAGCTCCACAGATTTCATCACCTTCATCAAATTGCTCCCCAATCATTGCCAACAGCTTCAACCAAACACAGGATTTTCAACAAGCATTGAAAAGAAATGAGAATGTCAGTGTCATTGTCAGAACCAAAGATCTCAATTCAAAGAGTTCCTTCCCACAAAGTTTTTTCAAAAGGTCTCTAAGATCCAGAAATTTCCTACTGTAGTTCTTTCTCAAAGACCCAAAAACCACTGACAACTATACACAAGAGAACAACAAGAAAATATGTTCAAGGGTCTGAAAGAACACAACACAAAACAGAAAGATAGAAAGGTGAGGTGCAGTACTGTATGGAGCCAGAATATGTCGAGTGCACCTTTTCCAACTGTACCACGAGGTGGAGAGGCAGTCCACTTTCCACCATTTGTGCACTTGGGATCCTCCCACTTGGGTTCAATTCCCGCCTTGAAGCAGTGAAAGTCAGTGCCTGTGCCCAGCTTGCTTGGTTGCAGCACATTATTGTAGAGACTGCAAATTACAACCCGAAATCATCACAAGAACTATATAAGCAATTGGATTTCAAGACCTCAAATCAACACTGGTATATCGGAATGGAATGTAGGTCCCTCTATTCTGGAGAAGGACTTTGATTAATTTCCACACCACATCTTTGAGAATCCATGATTGCAAATCAAGTCAGAAAAGTAAAGAAGCCAACAAAAGAAATACATGAATAAAATTCTATCTTTTTTAAAAAGTAGCCAAAACCATTTGAAAAAAAAAACACAGAGAAAGACTCAAATGAGAACAGAAGATACTAACACAGAAGGGTATTGGGCAAACAGACGCATGGAAAACAAAAGGGAAAAAGGATCCAAACCCCCCACCCCCCCAAAAAGGAGGAGGAAACAAAGAGAGAGTGGGAAAATAGAACATACCACCAAAAGTCCTCAACAGTGGAGAAAGTATAGACAGCACGGATGGAGCTTCCCCACGTCGCCTGTTTCTGCTTACCGTTAGGATTATCAAACCAAAACGTCCACGGATGCTCCAGCGGATGCTTCTTGGGAGCCGCCTCGGTTTGCCGATTCAGCTGCTGCGTTTCCGCCGATACAATCTCCCCCTCCTCGGGAACTCCTCCTCCTCCTCCTCCTTCGTCTCCTCCTCTTTTTTCGATCCTCTGCTCATCCGCAGGACTCGTTAACTCTGCCGCCACACTATGCTCAACAACTTCCGCCATCTTCCTTCAGTTCTCCTCAATTTTTTCTCCTCAGACCTCAGAAACAAAAAAATTTATATATCCTCCTCCAACAAGAAAAAAAAAAAAAAAAAAAAACAAGCCAAGAACAAAAAAACGCAACAAACAAAAACAAAACCAAAAAATTCATTTTCTTGAAAAGTGATAACATTTAATGAGTTTGTATCTCATGATTTTCTGTTGCTCTTCTTTCCTGTTTATCAGATTTTGAAAAGAATTGTAAC
>Ga0116231_10000668_pt1 | contig 62920 bp, 43 predicted proteins | sample S1TSphgellanicum_2_FD_89695 | JGI IMG/M metagenome (GOLD analysis project Ga0116231, IMG submission 89695) | Host-associated microbial communities from peat moss isolated from Minnesota, USA - S1T2_Fd - Sphagnum magellanicum MG | ecosystem: Host-associated > Plants > Peat moss > Unclassified... | reverse complement strand
CAATTGCAAGGTAGAAATTGTATACATGATTTATTAGGGTTTGTGCTTTGCACATCTTGAGTAAAATCAAAGAATGATGTGCAAAAACTCCACATTCTTCTATTTGTAATTTGCACCATTAGACAGGTGGTCCATTGGAGAAGGAAAGAAACCAAAATTGCACACTATTAAGCCAAATTTTTAAGTGTGGGGGTAAAGCCGGATGGTGGGGGCATTCCCCCAATTAAGTGGCCTGGCCTAGGACCGATTTTTTAACCAAGTTTGGCCCCACATTTTGGGAATGGCTTGAGGGCTTTACCCATAGGGTAAGGTTATCATGAACTTCAACACATGTAAAGCATGGGGAGGAATTTCCTAATGTATTTGGAAGGCACCATGAACATCCCTCCTTGTGAAGACTCCTTGTAAAGTGGAGGGATCTTAGGCCTACTTCTTAATAGTGGGAGAAAAAGTATGTTAACTCATATGTATAAGATCCCTCCCAATCTTAATGAATGGCCATTGGAATCGTCCCTCTCCTACACTTCATTATCTATGCATGTTTAAGTTCATGACAATGTTTGTCTCATGCCTTGCCATGGGTGAAGCCTTGAGGTTGAGGACATACCCTACAAGCTACACGTGAGCTCTCGATGGGGCTAACTATGTCATCCTAGGCCCCTTATTTTGGGAAGACACCTGACAAGATCGAGAGTTACCCTAGAGGACCATGCCAAGTTCAACTTTTCAATGTCAAATAATTATTTTATTTGAAGATCACACTTTTATCCCATATAGTTTGCCCAAAGTTTTTCTCTATTTGGTTGAGCCAAGGGAGAAGCTCTCCAACACCTTTACATATTAACCAATATTGTGGTGAGATTTCAATTTTTATTTTTTTTGGGGGTATAGGCCAATTGAAATGACTCGTCCAAAAAACGAAAAAATCAAAAGGATCTTGAGAGGCACGCCATCTAATTAATAGAAGTAACTCAGGAAGGCCTAGTTTTTGTCTCCCATTGAGTTCTCAAAGTATTCCCCTAATTCTTATTACCTAGCCCAGCACTTTTATTCCATATGTTTTGGTCAAAGTTGAACTTATATACATATATAGATATGCTATAAAGGTGGGCAAAGGGGGTGCACTTGTGTGCTTCTATTTTGGGGAGTGCCCAATGTTTCAAAAAAAATTGTGATAGGCCAATCAAAGTGCCTCCTTAAAGGGCATTCTGTATAAAAAAAGTAATTGCCCAATTAATTAATAAAAGTAATAAATAAGTACTCACCTTTTATAGATATATACTAGTTTGAACCCGTGCCTAATGCACAGGTGTGTGTGTATTTGACGGTACATATTATAAAATTACAATTACAAACTACATTTCCAAAACCTCTTTATATACAACATTTCGCATGTATCCATTGGGACTCTGGCCACTGAAAAATCTTGATGTTTGCACTGCTTGTGACCTGTGAGATAGCAACACACAGCTGACCATGGGAATAGACCGGAGACGGCAAATATACCCCAACGTTGTTGAACTTGTAAGTAAGTAGTAAGTTACTTATTTAATAGGTATCAATATGTTGAAAATTATTTCTTTGTTTTTGTATGTTGATAAGTTCCAGTATCCAGACCCCCTCCTTGTTCATAGTGGTTAGGGTTTTTGGTGCAGCCAATTTTCACATGCATCATAATAATACCTTTGGCATCCAGCATATTATTATTATTGGCAAAAAAAAATTTCTGGGCAATCTGATCATTGCAATTACCAATATATCTATTAAGTTCGTGTGCTAAAATGGCAACTGACATTCATTGCCATTATTATTATGGCAAATGCAAGCCCTGAATTTGCCAATATCTAATAAAAATGTGCTGAACAGCTGCTCGCTCTGGTATCCATTGAACTATAATAAAAAATTATGGCAATGCAAAAAGCATTGAAAATTTCCAATATTCTAAATAAAATTTCAAAAAAATAAATAAATAAATAAAAATCCCAACCCAACTCTTTCAGTTGTTGAGAAAGGGACAGGATGAGTGTACCTAAGTCCAAAAACCCCAAAATAAAAAAATAAAATAAAAATTTACAACACTAATATATATTATTCTCTGCCGCATCGCATCTGTATTCCACTCTTTCTCCGCCCCGTCAGAGTAAACAGACCATGACGAGACAAATGGATGACCGAATGAATGGACGGATGAATGACGGGACAGATGGATGAAATGATGCTTCACAACGTATGTAGTCTGTGCCCACCTCAACAGACCTTGACTGGAAAGTGTTAAGCATGGGGACAAATATCTTTGGTGTAGATTTTGGAGGGCACCTTCTTTCTGTGGATATTCCTCTCAGAAAAGATGACGGATCTTAACAGTGAGAAGGATCTTATGATATTATGCATACTCACACCTATTCCTTAAGAGTGAGAAGATCATACACCTACACCTTACTAGTGAAAAGGATCTTATGATCATAGGCTTACTCACACCTATTCCTTAAGAGTGGAAGGATCTTAAGATCTTATGCTCACTCACACGTAATATTTGGTATGAGTGACAAAGATCTTATGCATTAAGTAGGCATAAGATCTCTCCCATTCTTCAGGAGCAACTGTAAGTCAAGCAAAACCCCCCTGTCCTATGCCACATGATTTACTATGGGTATTCACAAAATGCAAGGCTGTACTTGGCTAGACTATCACCCTAGAGTCTAGACCCCTTAGTTTGGTAATACCCACCCCATATTAGCGTTTTATCTTACGCTATTTTTTTAATCTCATACTCAAAAGCCATTTCTCACTCTTGTAAAGAACTCAGTGTATTGGGAGGGTACCTTATATCCCATTTTTGCCAACTCCTTAAGAGTGGGAGGGGAATTACACCTACTTTATAGTTGTAAGATACCTTGCACTCTTGAGGAGTAGGTGTAAGAGCTGTCCCCACAACTACACCTTGTGATGTATGTGGCAGGTAGGGCCTGAAGATAGGTATATTATCAGAATGAGGCATCTGCCCAAGGTGGAGCCAAACTCGAATCCTAGTTACACCCCCATTTGAGGGCATTAACATGCATAAAGAACTGGCAAAGAATGTTATGAAGTGTAAGAACCTTGCTAAATACTTAAGACGCTTGCCTCACACCAGAGATATTGTTACCTTTTTTAAGGTCCCCTGATCCAACTATGCTAAGAATTTTTTGCTAGTTTTTTACATATGTTTAGGTTTATGATGACTTTTGCCTTGTGCTTTAGGACTATAGGTAAAGCCCACGGGCAAGGACATTCCCAAAATGCAGGGCTGGACTCAGCTATGGCCTCATCTTTGGCCCCTTATTATGAGAATGACCCCACCCTAGGGCTTTATCCCACATGGCAACAACTGTGGGGCTGGACTCAAGCTATTGCCTCATCTTCGGCCCCATATTAGGAAAACGCCCCCGATCATAGGGCTTTATCAACAACTGTGGTTCCTGCAACTGTGGGGTCCAGTACTGAGGAGATCAGGGTGGATAGGACTAGGGTTCTGAACTTGGAGCTGTGATTTGTGCCAGGTGAGGAGATGATCAAGTGCGGCGAGATCCAAATCCACAGCTTGAATGGTATATAGAGCTTCTAGCCCAATTCGTGGTTCCAAGGGGAGCAGAATTATTGTGTATAATTGGCCGAGAGTCATTACTATGGACTCGGAAGAGACCTTCATGCAACTACCGGGTCATCTAGACGTGTGTAAGAATTGACCGAGGCTGAGGACACAGGCCTGCAGTCAGACAAAACTCAAAAGAGTTTTATAGTGATTATCATGAGGAACTTCTAGTTCTTCGTCACGACAAAAGTCATCTTTTGAGCGCATAACACGGGTTACGAAAAAGGGAGGGGGTCATAGCTGGCTGACCCACCTCTTCTGATCATTGGGTTTCAATTATTCAACGATTTGTTGAAGTCGCCACTAATCAAATTCGACGACTTCCGCCGAATTCATGTCAAACCCAGTTGCAGAAAATAACATTCAGACTATTTGGAGTTACCAAGTTTTACTGCTCAACAGGTTTTGCAGGTAGCGATTGAATATATTTAAGCTTCTTGATCTATTGCTCTATCTATCCACCTCCGTCTCTGAGGCGAGCGAAATCGAAAGCCCGGACTGATCACTCGAGGGTGCTGCTGCACGCCCCTGTTGAAAAGTCAGCAGCTTGCAGCACATGATCAGCCAGTGAGGGCGGGCATCTTTCCATAGAAAGGCTGCACCTTCAACTTTGGAAGTTCGACCTCCAGCTGTTGACTTCCAGATTTGCATTTCAGTTTTGCAACACCGGGGCAAGCTGCACCCGTAGCTGCACCTTCATCTGCTGAAATCTAATGATAGTGGAAGGGAACCCTAGCTGCACCTTCAACTTCGGAATTCCATGCCAATGGAAAGCAACTGCAGGACCTTCCAAAGTTGAAAGTGCCCTGAGTGCGGGCTGAGTACAGCAGCTTCACGTCGCTGCGTAATCAATACTATCCCGGTCCGACACTTATCCCAGCTGGACGTACATACATCATCCGATATAATTGAGCACACGCTCAACGGTCTTTAAATATTTGCAGCACTGTTGTATATTGAATCGACTCCTGTCATGATTTAGCAACTCGACCTGCCTGGTCTGTTTGCGTCTAGCTAGCTGCTGGCTCCGCAACAGCCTCGCTGCCAAAAGTCACAAGGTCTGACCTGAAAACCCTAAATTATGATCAAACGTGTGTTAATTCCAACACCGAAGGCGACCTTCAGGTGACACTTTTGAAAGTCAGCTCCTGGAGTGGCATCAATATATAATTGACACATACATATATAATCAAGAGATCCCAAGTAATATAAACATGACTACAGATCGCAATTGAGCATGAAGAGATGTATCGATCGGTTCGACTACTGCAGACCGGTTCAAACCCACCATTGACCAGCTAGTAATTCTCAATTAGCACCTGGGCTTCAGTTTTGACGGCTACATATGTGGTTCCAATGGCTTCTTCAACACGGCTCGACTTCCGAGCATTTCAAAGCTAAATCTTCCAGTCCAACTAGGGTCGGTTGTACTCCGCGACTTGCTCAAATAAAAATTTACCTATCAGGTGCTTGCAAATAAGCGAGAGCTTCTAGTATATTTTTAACGCTAGGATTGAATCCAGCTGCACATTTGAGTAGCGAGCCAATTCACATGAAGCTTCTTCACCACATAACCCAGTTGAAACCACCAATATTTAGCAAGTTTTGAATATTTGACCAAAGATATAACGTGGCCTACAATAAAATAGTTCTAGAACCTTGGGTGATCTTCAAGAGGAGAGAGTCTGAGAGAAGCTCCAAACTGACTAGGCACTTTCCAAGGTGCTAATTCATTACCAATAATGTGAATTGGGCTCCAGTACCATCAGACTTCCCTCATCTAGTCTATGGCTTGTGCAATGGTCCACGACGTCTGTCTCTGTCTTTCAGAAGACGATACCAGAAGACGATCTGATACGTGTCCAATTGGCATTCACAAGCACATCTGCCACTAGCCAAAGTTGGTATGGCGACCAAGAGCCCTTCCCTACTTCAAATTTAGGGTAGACCACCCCATTACTGAATGCAGACCAAAAGCTCTTAGGGTCTCTTTTCATTTGGTAGGTTGCTATGATCACAGATTCTGCCCTAAGTGGACCAGCGGCTTTCATTCGATTTGTTGCACAGGTTCTAACCCCGTTGGACCAGCGGTTTTAGTTACATGCATTCCATCTAGCTGTGCTCACAATCACCTTAAAGCTCTACATATAGGTCAAGTATTGACCGCCTCCATAGATGTATGACCTGTTAGTCACATATGAATCATGAGAGCATGACATGTTCATGTAAATTCCAGACAAAAGTTCCCTACATATGAAATGTTCTTAATATTCTTCACATGAATTACTTATTATTATGCAGCCCAATTGCAGCTCTTCAATGGAAAGTGGTTAATCCATGTAGCACAAAATACGGCTCCATTTCAGAGGCTTTTTGCTAGGATGTTGTGACAGTTTTTGTGTATACCATAGCTTGCTTTCACTCAAGAATTCAAAAAGTGCGAAATTTTATTTCTACTTTTGATACTATATGTAATTTTGATTTTGATTAAAAGTGTGTGCAACATCCATATTTTTGTGTGCAAAATTTCACACTGACACAACTTTTTTAAAGGATTTTTTAGTCTTCAGATTATTTTTTATTCCAAACAATTCACCAAATTTCAAGGGTCAATTGAAATTGTAAAAGTCAAGTGACATATGTACATATTCAAATCTATAATCTAAAAATGAGTCCCTATTGATAAATTTTAACACATATAATAAATAACATATAATAATTACAATGTACATCATTTTTTTAAAATGGCCTTTATGATTACAAAAATGGCCCACCCTACCTTGCATTTGCCCAATTAAATGATTTTGATCAGATGACTCATATAATGTGCACTAGCTAAAACTTGATCCTTTGAGAAGGGTTAAGTGTAAGGTTGAACGGACCTAAAAGTGATGGATTAAAAAGTGGAGATATTCATTTTCTTCTTCTTTTCCAGCATTGGGATGAAGGTGTAACTGGGCAAAAACAATCTATTAGTTCCAAAGAAATTTTTCCATTTATGTTTAAACCACCCTAGAGATCACTATTTTATAAATGTTTACAAAAATCTACCATAATTTTTTTCCAACACTATATATGGATTAAGTCATAAAAACTCATTATTTCAATGGTTAAAAAAACTCTATAAATAACCCTAAACCTTAACATACACCTATACATTATACTTTGGATGACATACAACCTTTAAATGGTGTGAAAATGGGTTTAGATTTTAGTGGTAACATATGAATGGTTGTTCACCTTATATTGTTCAATTGTATTGGTTAATAGGTGGGAGTGTGGAACATCTCACATTTTATTTAAGATGTGATAAATAGGTTGAATCCTGTTAAACATGCTCTTGATGTGTTATGAAACTTAACAAGTTGTTATACATTGCAATAATTTCCTCCTTAATGCTATCTCTATGGTTTTTTGTGTACATGAAAGGTGTATGTGGTTTTTTTTTTTTGTTTCATTGATTTGTGATGTAGCCAATTTATTGATAATCATCAATAAAAAAATTTAGCCAAATTTGGCTATAGACCAAATATGAAAATAAATCATTTTTTAAATCATTTCATATTTTGGCTACATGCTTGGACTTGTTGTAGACTTCTTACGATTTGAAATTATTTTTTCAAAATCTAATGAATTCAGTCTATGGTTTTCATAAAAATCCTTTGTATGTGTCAAAATCATATTTGCTAGGTTGAAAAATGCAAAACTTTGGCCCTAAAATTATTGATTCAGTATGTGGTAAACACAATTTATCATTCATGGGACAATGTAATAATAAGACCATCAACATAAATAATAGGTTCATTTCATGTGAACTAAATATAATGATTAATCTTACACTTAACTATGTCATGCATTTTATTGCTTTGACATTGTTGTGAAGGGACGTATATGTTTATTGTATCCCTGGGGCAATGTTTGTTTTGTTGTCATTTCACCATCCTCCAACTAACCCATCTCCCACAAACATTTGTTACTTGACCATCCTATAAATGGATGGAAATTCTCAAAGATCCATGCTCAGTTGTAAAACCACAATGACCCCTAGTGTGGCCATGACTCCATGAATGACACATACAAGTGCCCTGATTAAGTTTTGAAAAACATGCCATCATTGGTTGATTTTGGCATGTAAATCATTCTCTCTCAAGCTTGATGAAAAAAAATACTTGGCAAAATTGATTGTTAATTCATCATTAATCTTAAAAGCTAAAAGATGGCCTACAGAATTACCATTGTTCTAGAATTTGTAGCAAGTGCTGATTCCACGCCCCCAATCAAGTTGTTTTTAATGGCCATATCATACAATGGTAGGTAAACTTGGTCCACATATCCCCCACCACTTCAACCCTAATCAATTTGGTGCTCCATTTCTTCCGTTGTTTCACTGACTATTTATTTCTTCTTAAACTACATATAATCCTTTTACAAAAAGGTCTATTTTTCTTTATTCCACTCTTAAGGTTTTCATATCAATAATCATCCACATTTAAGGTTCTTGCATTTTACATTTCTTTTGAGTCAAAACACAATAATTGGAGTCAACAAATTACTTTATAAAAGGAATGTGAATCTTTTTTTAATCCTTTTTCATTTTTTCCTACGAAATAATTTTTGAATGAAATCTTTTAACACATATTTAATTAATTTAGGACTTTACAAAAGCTCAAAATTTCAAACAAAATATTTACAATGTTAAAGTTTTTGAATCTTTCAATTATAAATGACCTGGTGTTGACTAGGACCACAAGGAAAAACTCTTAAAAAATAAAATTTACATGCAATGTCTAAAACTTAAACTTTGAAAACACCATGACAAGTTTTTTAAAAGAAAGCAAAAAAGAAATTATCTACATATGAAGAGTTTTACAACACGTTAAATGGGGATTGTATACCTACAAAGTTCTACAACTAATTAAACTAATTTCATTTACCCATAAAGTTCAACATACTTGCCAATTTTTTAACAAAGTTCATTTTTTTACATGATGAACCTCAACCTCCATTTTAAAATTGTTTTTCGCTGTTCTAAATTTCAATTCTGGTTCTAATTGATTTCACAATCTAATTCTTATGTTGGTTCCACCAAAGGGTGTTGGTTTAGGTCCAAGTCACAAGAACAAAAACCTAGGCCCCCATAGTTTTAACATTGCAAACCCACAAAACTTGTTTAACATTGGTCAAAACTAATACATTGTGTGGGTATCTATTTTTATTCGAACATGTGGTCATAAATCTTTTTTTTTTTAATTTTGATAACCCTTTTAGGTAAGGTTTTGAAATTTTTTTAAATTATTCTAAAATCTTTGAATAACATTCCTTACACTTTCCCCAAACATGACAAGTATCAATTATAGAGATGAAGGTGTTTTGAAAGTGTTGTTTGGCTTAACGGTTATAATTATAAAAGTGTTGATTTTATTCAGTTAAGTCTTTGAACTAGTTTCGTTGTTCATCATCTGAATTTTCTCACAAATTGCACCAAGATAACAACAAATTGAAATACATGTTTTGAAACAAATGACATTTGTTTTGTCACATTTTGTGGTAGTTTCAAAGAGATGAGGAAGGCAATGTTAGCATTTTAGGCATGGCAACAAAAGAATATCTAAAAGAAATCTTGAAAACTCTAAATGAAAAAACTTAGAATAGAAAACTATGGTGGGTGAAAAAATACCAAAACCTTATGATACCCAATTTATCTACCTAAACCCCAAGGTAGTCCTAGGTTAAATCATTGTAATGAATTTTTCAAGTAAATGGTTCGAAGGTTTGATCTAAATTCTAAATTTGAATCTTGATACTTATAGATTCAAGCACTAAGTTTAAACTATGATTTAAATATTGTCACAACATTGGTCAACACAAATGTTGTCCAACATTTTTTTTAAAGAAAAACTTGCAATACTTAAATTTTGTTTTATTTTTTTAATTATGAAACCTTTGGATAAAGGTCTTGAACTAGTTTTGAAATGTTGAAACTTGAAATATTGACACTTCTACATAAGGTTATGGTTGGGTAAAAAAAAGTAATGAGAACCAATCTAAGACAAGGACTAAATTTTTAGTATCGCTTAATATTGGAATATTATGCAAAATATGCTTTCAATAATGATTTACAAATCAACTTTTAAATTATTTGAACTCTTATGACCCAAAATTATGTTACATTATACGATAATGTGAAGGTGTGTATAAAACATTTCTCAAAAAATGTCATTTTTCAAATCATTTCAAGACCTTTTTTAAGTCTTTCAAGGAATGAAAAAGATCGATTACATTGTCTAAAATGTGTTTGTTGTTACTCCAAGCTCACTAATTCATTTCAAATTTTACAAGCTCATTCAAAAATTTCAACATTAACTTAAGTACCCTTTTTTTACAATATAGAAATGTCAATATGAAACAGTGATTATGTTTTAAAGTGGATCATTTAATCTTGTTTTTACCCAATTGTTTTACATAAACATGCCAATACCCAAGTATATCATTTTCTTTTACAAGTAGGTGCCTAGGATTTGATTTGGATCTTAAAGTTACTAAGTAAACTAACAAAATAAAAAGTAATAATGGTTATATTAGAAAATATGAAACAACATATGAAGTCTTTGATGTGTATTTTGCAAGGAAAAGGAAAGAAAAAAAGAAAAAAGGAAAACTTTAAGCAAGGATATGTAAAATTTCATGAAGGTACAAAATGAAAATATCAACTCAAATGGGGTTGAAAGAAGGAAAAAAATTCAATGGTGTGAAAGAATAATTCCAATGAGGAAAAAACTAGACATTTAAATTCAAAAACCTATGTATGTGAAAATACCATGAACTTGGTTTTTACAAACAGGTAGGGTTAGTGGTGGGTCTAGTCCTTTATTAAAAAGAAAAAATCCAATCCTCCAAACTTGAACCTTGAAACCTAGTGAGTTTCAATTTCAACTTTAATTCCAAATTTTCTTTTAAGTTTTAGGTTCCAATAAGTGAAAATATGATTTGGTGGTACCACAAGGAACATCACATTTCATATTACTAGACCCATCAAAGTTTAAGAAAATATAGGAAACACTTAAAAAAGGGCTTTCATTATTATTTTTTGGTAAATACATTAACTAGGTTATAAATATTTTGAAATTTTAATGAAATTTTTTTATAAATCATGTTCCCAATCACTTCCTAACCAAAAAAATTTAAGAAAGTAGTGCTAGTTATTTTTCTTGAATTGTTTGGTTAGGAACATTTTTTATACATATTTTGGGGGGTTGTTTTTAATGTACATAATTTTCAATGGTACTTCAGGTGGTATTCTATATTTAATTTTTATTGGGTAATTAATTGAATAAGAATAATTTAGTTGTGAATTTTCAAAGTTCATGTTTGTGACTCCTAAAAGGGCCACAAAAATTAAGAATACAAATTTGTAGTGATTCTCAACTATTTTTATTCCAATAAAAACTTAAAACCATATACTTTGGCATACAATAAACAAACATGAGAAAAAAATCATCTACACTATTTAAAGGAAAAGGTTTGATTAAATTTAATTCCTAAACCATTTTTTTGTGGTTCTTAATGTTACCACCCAATCATACTTTCACCCATTTAACTTGCAATACCCTCAAAATAACCCACCAATTCTACCATTCCTAACCAAAGACACTTTCAATGTAAAAATTAATTCCTTGGTTTGCATTTATCCCTTAAAACAATTATGTGACAAATTTTTGTTCAATTTTGACCAATGTCAATGAAGGTGCGATAGTACTTGTGTTTGCAAGGTAGTGTAGCTATAAGGCCCCTTGATAGCTAAATTTTACTATTTTTACTAGTTTCAACAAGTTCTTATGACTCAGATGAAGCTTCTCATTTCATGTATTACTAGTGTAACATGTGTTGTTTGCCCAAGTGTGCGCTAGTTACTCAACTAATTTTTCCTTCCAATTTATTTATTTTTGTAATTTAATTGAATCTCCAATAAAAAAAACTACTCAAAATTCAATATCTCTTACACCTTAGGTTTAAAAATTTCAATTTGGGTGCAAACACAATAAAGATGCCACTAAAGGGTGTGGACATTGTTTAAAACTACAATTTAAATTTTTTATTTTAATCACAAAGGGAGCACAATAATTTAAATTGTCCTTTTTTGAAGAATACACTCCATTAATTGCAAAGTTTGAGTGATCAAAATTCAATTCAAATTGACGATGTTTCAAAAGTTTTTTGCATGTTTAAAGCAATCAAACTCTACTTGTAGATATAAATTTTTTTAGAGTATGCTCCATTCATTGCAAAGTTTCAATGATCAAAGTTTAATTCAAATTGATGATGTTTCAAAAGTCCTTTACATGTTAAAAAAAAATTCAACCTCTACTTTTGAATAATCTTTTATTTTCAAATATCTTTTTCCTATATTAAATGTGCACCTTTCCTTCTCAAAATTGAAGAGGATCAAGATATAATCAAAAAATATTTATATGTAACACACAATTGTAAATTGGGTATGGCAAAAACAAATTTTGAAACAATAGACCAACACATGAATGCCACACATCAAATTTTGACCTTGATGTCCTTGGCACATTGTATCATTTCACCCAATCACCTTCATTATATCCTGCTCAATAAAGGTTTTTCAACAATACCAACAACATGCCCAAATTCCATTATAATTTTTTTTATTTAAATTAATTTTTAATGAAAATTTTGCTGGATATTCAACAACTTTTTCATCATATGTCAAAACATTATGAAACCAACTCAGTGCAACCCTTATTGATACAAGGATTTCCAATGATAGTAAAAGCAACAAGAAGAACCATGGGAGATTTCAATGTGACAAACAAAACAAACAAACTACCTTCCTTCATATATGGATGGTTGTACACTCCCCACACTTCATGGCCAACTAGCCATTTTTTTTATGAATGAAATTTTGCCAAAAAAAGAAATTAAAAATTAAAAATTCGACGTTTTTAGAAATGATTTTGGAGGTTTTCAATTGCCAAAAATGATAAAGTAGAAAGTAGAATCACCACCAAATTTCTATATTTGGTTTTCAATGTGTGGACTAAAATATGAAAAAATGATTAAGGATTTGTACTTAATATATGGTTTATACAACTAGATTTAGCAAAATCTTCATAGGGATGATTGTGACTTTGACTGTAAACAAAAATTCCAAAAGAAAACATTGGATACATTAACACTCTTCAAGGAGCTTACAACCATAATGCCCTTGCTTGGGAGCCTTACCCTATACACAATGGTTTTAATGTGAGCTTTTTGCTTTTTTTTTAATCCCCTTACAAGGCACAATGGAAGGGTCTTATGGGTTTACCAAACCCAACTTGAGAAAGTACAAAGACCATTTTACAAAATTCAAATGACCATTATGTAAATCCATGAAAACCATCATGGAATGTGTTGGATACAAGTCATTATGCATATTGATTTGGGCTTATCAGGCATGGCTTACATATGGCACATGATAACATTTTAAAGCATTCAAAAAAATCTCTTAACGTATTTGCAAAGCATGTTATATTATGAATATCCCTCCTAGAGAAGAAGAGGGATCTTTTATTGACTCTTCAAGAGTGGGAGAAAAATTATGCCTTCATATGTTTAAGGCATAGTCACACTTGGTGTTTAGGGCTTGCAAATAACATCATCCTAACACCAATCAAAGTGTCACAATTCACAATACCACAATTTCTAGAATTACAAGTAATCAACTTCTTAAACATTATTTCAACATGTCCACACATTATACTAATTAGTAACTACAATTGGGTTATGATTTTGAAATTTGCAATCTAGTTCACACTTAAAAAATAATTTTTCCTCTCTCTTCTTTTTCAAGAGGGAAAGAAACATAAGTATGAACAACTATGCCTACTAAACATTGAGTTAATTTGTCGCTTTTTGAAATTTTAGTAACATCCATCTTTGACTTTTAAATCTCACTTTTTTCAAAGATTTAATGTTAGATAACAATGGTTACTAACATAATATTGATGCCATGTCATATGCCCTCTAAGATTTAATGTTAAATAATATTTTAGGTGTGGACTGGTGGCTGATTTTGACATCCTTAGCACTACCTTAACACTAGAGTTAACACCAAGCATGGCCATTCTTCTAAAAGTGTAAGATCCCTTGCAATCTTGAGATGGTGTAAGAACTAAGAACACTCAACCTCCTAGACTGCATGATCTATGCGTGATAATTATAATCAGTTCATGATATTGTTTACCTCATGCTTTATGATGGGTAAAGGGCAATTCCCAAAATGCAGGGCCTTGGGGATTTAGGTACCCCACACTTAATATGAGATTCCAGAGGATCTAAGCCCTTCACCAATGACCTAAGTGAATGATTCATGTGCATAACCCAGTTGTGTGGTCATGAACAATACAGATAAGGGATGCAGATTTAATCTACATAGTTCTACTTTTCTAAAATTGGAATCCTTATATGAGGTTTCCATGGGAGGTGACCCACAAATTTCAAGTTCTTGGGATAAGGTGCCAAGTTAATTGGGGTGAAAAGTGAGTCTCGTGAGGGATGATGAAACTGTACAATCACAGTTTACAAGCTCAAAACCAAACAGGAGATGTAGGCTACACCAGTGTTGGGCACTTTCAAGTGAGTCTAGTGAAGGATGATGAAACTGTACAAGCACAGTTTACAAGCTCAAAACCAAACAGGAGATGTAGCCTACACCAGTGTGGGCACTTTCAAGTGAGTCTAGTGAAGGATGATGAAACTGTACAATCACAGTTTACAAGCTCAAGACCAAACCAGAAATGTAGCCTTTGGGCAGTTTTTTACTTTCATGAAGAACATCCAGTTCTGGTTCTAAAAAATAAATTAGAACTGTCGTGGTTCCAATTCCACACATAAATGGAACCAGGAATCCAGTTCCAGTTGCAATTCTTCAAAAGATAAATTCTGGTTCCCATTCTGAAAATCGAATCCAATTCCAGTCTGGTTCTCTTTTTTTTCAAATCTGGTTCTGATTTTGGTTCTGAAAATCAGACCTGATTCCAGCTGGGTTCTTACTAACCAAAACCAGAACTGACAGTTCTCACCGACCAAAGCAGCAGGTACCCACCCAACACTGGTGTAGACCTGTGGGCCACCAGCCTATATGACATGACAGTTTGAAAGATTTGCTTTAGATGGGTTTCAAACCTCAACTATGAAAGTTTAGGGACACCAAAATGTGTTGAGAGGTGAAGGCATCATGTTGAGAACAACATTGTCAATGCATTTTCAAGTGACAAAAAATACACTTGTACTACCATTGGATCAAGCACCTGTATGCAGTGAAAGATGTTTCACTGCAAACTACAATTTCAACATCCAAATTGTTGAAATTCTTCAAAAGGTTCTGGCAAATGCAGAACAAGTCTTAAGGACTGAATTCCACAGTCCCTCCTCTTACACTAAATTGGAGAGTGCAGGGCAATTTCAAGATCCCTTGCACCCCCACCTCTACCAATGTGTGCAGATAGACATCCTTGTTCTTTTACATACATCCATTTTTTCTTGTAGGATCAATAATAGGTCAAATTATATACAGCCGGACTGAGAGATGTTGAATACTGGATGATAAATAAGCCTCCCAACAATTTATGCTGGCAGAGACAAACATCAAGACTGAGACTGTTGCTGCCCTTTCAAGAAATCCTTGCAAAGTTTCTGCCACACATTTTGATCTGCACGTGCAGCACTTAGTGATGCCTTTGCCTCTTTGATATCATCCTCCTGTTGAGAGAAATTTGATTAGAAGGCATCCTCAAACAGAACATGAGAGAGCAAGTGGACAAGACAGACATGCACACAGGTACATCATGAGACTTCTCTACAAACCTCATAATTCCCTTGCATATTAGCACCACAATTACTTGACTTATGTTCATGAGATTGTCATTCATATTTTTCCAAGGTACTACCAACCATGTATAGAAAGAGAGTGATTGATATACGAAGTGTTGCGTGTTTACCTTCATCATTTCACTTAGACGATTATTCAAGAGATCCAGGACGACATCATCAAAAAACTCAGGATGACCTTGGATGGCCAATGCATGTTCCCCCACTGAATACATTTCAATGCCTGTTCGCTCTGATGATGCCAGTAACTCTGCTCCGGGGGGCATCTCCAAAACCTGTAATAATGTTCCCCATAAGCGACTATTAGATTCATGTTTCTACAGGGACAGAGAGAGAAGGATAGAGCACATGGGAGTGTTTTGACAAGTACCCAACACAAACAATATCAATGTGTTTGCAGAGAGGAACTAAAAAACCATGAAGGTAAACAAAGAAATGTTGCCTCACTTCCAAATTAACCAGAAGAAACATGACAAGAATGAATGTGGTCATAACCTCATGATGTCCCCCACAAAGAATCAGACCATCACATTGATCATAGAGGGCAATGACTAGCTGCTGTTACTCCACACTAACTTCATAAGCTCCCAACAGTGGAAGTACATAATAATGTGCTCAAATTTAGTGAAAACAATTATGCAAAAAATTGCTTCCAGAGTCTATCTAATTTCCAGAGCAATGGGAAGACTTGGTCATGACATTGGCTAGCAATTCAAGAGGTCTACCAATCAAAAGACTAAACAATCGCATCAAGCTTGGTGAAGTGACAAGCTTGCACTTATACAACAAAGTATCTAAGAAAAGACACTAGAGAGACCTAATACATTAAGGGTTGTGATCAGGGCCTCCTGCATGCACCCAGAACACATCCTTAAAATACACCACTGATTGCAGGGAGAAACTCCAGAAAAACATTATAAAATAACCAAACAGATGTTGTGTCAGTTTCAGTCAAACAAAGACAAAAATGACAATTAAAAGTGCTATCAAATGCAAACCCAAACACAAACAATGTACCAAGAATGATTTTACAAAAGCTATGGCCAGCGAAAGAATTCTATCTAGATATCAATGTTACACATTTACATGCTTCCCTTGACACCCAGTGCCATATGAAAACACAATTATCAAACCTACAAGTGGTTTGTGCAATATCACCAGGAATGATATAACACTTTTGAAACCTTTTGTTAAACCACTAAAGTGAAAACATTTCCCCGTCTTTCAAAGGTTACAAGGGTCTTAACATACCTGGTCTTGGTGAACTTCCAGGATTTTAATTTTGGGTGGTAATCCAACACCATAGGATTTAGCAAGAAGAGCAGGAGTGGGAGTGATATCCCGGAGCCCCACTTCCCAACCAGCAGGTGCTCTACCAGTCTTCCCTCCCAATGCACGACTCAAAACCTAAAATACAAGGGCACCAACTCCACACTCAAATGATTATAATAAGATCTCATGGACTGCTCTCTTGTGGTAGCAGCAAATTCAGATCAAGAGGAAGGGGCAACAACTTTGCATCATATCATTTGAGCAATCTTGTTGATTTCCAATACAGTTACTTCAATGTTTGCAGTTCTCATCCAGGGCTATCCAGATGAAGAGAGCTCCTGGAGCTGATAGTTTCTTAAGCAAACCACCATTTGACTTCACAATAGAGTTCAATTGTTCCACTCTCTCTCTCTTCACTCATTCTTGAAGCAACAAAGAAATTGTATCTTTGACAAGAAGGCTAGTCTCCAATGAAAGATATATCTGAAGCACAATGACGATTCAGTTCACATTTTTTTCTCATTCTCTGAAGCAACGAGCAGATTGTGCACCGCACTGCCATGCAGGAATGTTCCTCTTACAAAAGCATGTGTATGGTTGTTGACAAAAGGATTTTGGCGGCTGGCATATGTACCTGATGACCAAAGCAGACACCAAGCAATTTCCGACGCCTCTCATGAAGCTTTTGAAGCAAGGAGCATAGTTTCTGGATCCACTCTTCATGGCCGTGTGCATCGTGGCGACTTCCTGTGATCACAAAGCCTTCATACTTGTCAAGCTCTTCCTCGCTGGGAAATTGGCCCTCCACAACAAGGATCTCGTCCCAAATTTCGCCTGGTTCCCGCAGCATCTTCACAAACATGGGACCGTAGCCCCCGTAGGTCTTCGTTGTATAGTCTGCTGCATGCCCCGCCGTCAGAACTGCAAACCGGCGCGGTGGTTCCAAGAAGTTTGCGGCCTCCTCTTCCCCTGAAGAAGCTATTGGCCCGGCATCCGACACCGCAGAGCTCCTCTCGCCCTCATCCGCTGCCATCTTCCCATAACCTATAACCTTCACTGTTTGCAAAGGCCCTTTCACACAATTTCGGCCGAAATTACTATTATCCCCCGCAAATGCTTCCCCATGGCTCAATCGCTCAAGACACGCAGATGAGGTAAGAGGCAACGCCAAAGTTCCAGAGAAACTCCTACTGTTCGTCAGTAAGCGGAAGCCATTACCGAACCGGAATCCCGCGTCCCCGCTTCTCACAATCACACCTAGAAAAATTTCCAAAAACACTTTGAAAGCAGGAATCGAACTCAAAGAATCGGTAGACTTCCCGTTTGGCAATGATACACCATCATCACCATCGTGAGAAGGTGCTGCTGCAACATCTGCTGCCACGGTACTTGTGGGAGAATAGAGATGATTTCTGACACAAAAAAGCCTACTCCAAAATTCTCTCTCGTCCCTCAACTTTTCTGCATGAGATTGGCGCAAGCGCATCACAAGTGGCAGTCGTGCGAACTCCCCGAGACGCAGCAACAGGATGTTGTTGGATACGGAGAAGCGCGAGCAAAGCGAACCACACGCGGCCATGTACCTAATGAGTAGTATCTATCGCGCCTCCTTGGTTCACAAGGAGCTTGCGAGTCACGAAAGACAAGAGACGAAGCCCGCTTTTGTGGGCCTGAGTGACCCAGCACCCACCAGTGCACCATCCAAAAAATCCCGTTCTGGGATTTCATGGATGGGATGAAACTGTCCCCTAGGGGTCAGTTTACTTGGTCAGTAGTTTTTTTTTTCCTGGGCCTTTTTTTTTCTCATGCTGTTTTTTTTTCCTCGCTCTCACTGTTTTTTCTCCCAGGCTTCCCTTTTTTCTTTTTCCTTTTTTCTTTTTTCTTTTTTGTGTCCCACCGTCCTTGAACCCAATTTTTTTCTGGGAACTCCTACCTACTCCTCCAACCTACCTCCCTTCCACCACCCAACCCATCTACCTCCCCCTAGCTACCCCACCACCCATTTTCACTCTGCTCCATGGCCAGAGCTTCAGAACCACCTTGACTAGTTGGGTTTACGGTTTGCTCCTTTGAAGCTTGAAGGGAGGAACTTGTGGACCTTGTGGAGCTTGAAGCACAAAGAGGGAGCAGCTCCAACAATGGGAGCTTGCATATCATCAAGAGGAGCGGAGCTTTCAAGGTAAGTGTTTTTTTTTCCCTTTTTTTTTTTTTTTCAAAACCAAGATGACAAGTTGCACAACGAGCTATAGCCCATTGCCTAGTTGTTTCTTAATGTTGCAAGCTCTAAAACCACGACAATGACCTTCTTGCTCATCGTTATGGTTGGTTTTATTTTTTATTGCGTAACATGTAAAACCAGGATGATGAACGCAAATTATTTTCCTAATTTATTTTTTGTGTTCCAAGCTCTAAAACCATGACAACAAATGTCACGCTCATCGTCATGGTTTTTTCTTTCATTGTGCAACCTATCAGACCAACACCATGAGTTGCACTCATCATCTTAGTTTTGTTCTTGTGTTGCAAGCTTTGAAACCACGACGACAAGCATCATGTTCGTTGTCATGGTTTTCTTTTTTATTACATAGCCTGCAAGACTAGAACAAGAAGTTGCATTTATTGTCCTGGTGTTTTTCTTTTGTGTTGTAGGCTCCAAACCATGACAACAAGTTGTGTTCATCGTCATGGTTTTTTTATTATGTAACTTGTAAGACTAGGACGACAAGCGTTATCCTAGTTTTTTTGTTTTACAAGCTCTAAAACCATGACAACAAGTGTCGCATTCATTGTCATGGTTTTTTTTCCACAACTTGTAAGACTAAAACGATGACCTGTGCTCATTGCACTATTTGTAAAACTAGGACGACGAACATAACTCATCATCCTAGTTTTTTCTTTTGTGTTGCAAACCTTAAAACCACAACAATGAACGCCATGCTCATCATCTTGGTTTTTTTATTGTGCAACCTGTAAACCAAGATGACATATTGATTTTTATGTGTGTTGTAAGCTTTGAAACCATAATGATGAACATCGCACTTGATTTTCATGGTTTTTTTTATTGCGCAACCTATAAAACTAGGATGAAAAGCTATGCTTGTTGTCCTGGCATTTGTCTTGTGTTGTAGGCTCTGAAACCATGATGATGAACCACATTCATTGTCATGGTTTTTTTTAATTACCACAGCTTGTAAACTAGGATGACAAGCCCAGTTCATCATCCTAATTTTTTTGTGTGTTGCAAGCTTTGAAACCATGACGACAAATGTTGTGCTTATCATGGTGGTTTTTTTTATAATGTAAGCTTATAAGACCAAAATGACAAATTGTGCTCGTCATCCAGGTGATTTTTTTGTGTCGCATACTTTGAAACTACAACGACAAGTTGCGCTTGTCATCATCGTTTTTCTTATTGTCTATAAGACCAAGACGACAAGTTGCACTTGTTGTTTTGGTTTTTTTTTTTTTGTTGTAAGCTCTAAAACCACCGTGACAAATGTCACGCTCATTTTCCTAATTGTTTTTTCTTTCCCACTACATAAAGTGACCACAATGACACCTAAGTTCTTTTTTTTCTTTGCTAGTTCTTGCAAAGAAGTGACCTAGTAATTTTTTTTGAACTCCTAAGTTCAAGGAGTGGTGTTCTTTTTGGTTGTTGTTGCTATTGTGTAGCTACTAATATTATGCAGTTGAATTAAATATTTCTTTTGTTTTCAAGTGCTAGTAAGAAAGTTAGAAATTAATTAGCTATTGTCCTCATTTTGTTTTGGGAATTTTGGTCTTTTTGTTAAATGCACAATCAAATGAAAGCAAGGCATGGTGCAAGAGGTTAACAAACCCGAGCTGAGTTTGTAAGTGGCATTGGAGATGTCATGAAAGAAAAAGATGTAAAGGTTGGGGTGATTGGATAACAAGTGGAATATGCGATTACATTGGCTCCAAATGGGAATATCGAGGAAGGAATGCAAGCTAATGTTGAGGTTGGGGAAACATCCGCTACCACAAATGTTAGTAAAATTGAAGTTGAGTTGTAAAAAACTATTGACATGATAAAGGACCAACAAATTGTAGCTCCTGGGCAAGAAAATGCAAATGAGGATGTTAAACTTCATGCTCAAATTGGTGGAGGTGACATATTGTACCTTATTATAATTAATTGCCCCACCCATCCTCTCTACTTGAAAGGATGGGTGGGGTTTCTTTTTGTCAAATTTGTGATTGTGATACCTTCATTAATTATGGTGTTTAAACCTTTGGCTGCCCCACTGACGCACTCCCAAGTCCCGGGTTGAACCCACTTGAGGGTCCAACTATGTTGAGTTGCGGAAAGTTGGGACTTGAGGGGCGCTCCCGACTTCCAGCACTAAAGAGGGGTAGAAGGGCGTGCTAGAAGTCTCAGGATTAAACTAGGAAGATGGACTAGAAGATCAAGCTTGAATCTGCATCCAAACCAACCACAAGAGGGTTAGTTAGCATTTGGGAACACCCTTGAGTGTTGGGACAAGCCACGGGCAACTTGGACTACTTGACTCACCACGGCCCGGACTCGGGGGAAGCCACCACCTTCCCCGATATAGTATACTCTGCAGCTCTCCGCCGAGGCTACATCCAAATGGTTCTTTTTCCCGGGACTCCCAAGTTGGAGTCCCGAAACTGTCCCGGGTTGGAGTCTCGGGACTTTGGACGACCATAGCTCCTCGCTCCAAACTCGGATCGGGACAAGCTTTGAACCAAAGTTGTAGCTCTCGTCAAGAGCTTTTCAACGCCATGTTGCACTCCTTGAGGCGACGTCGGAAAGAGGTCGATTCCCGACTTTTAGTGGTCGGGAGTCAAACTAGCAATTTGACTCCCGGCCCTTCTTTTGCCCATAACGTGGGCTGCAGATGTCCAAATGGGCAATACGAGGCCATTTTGGACATTTACGCTTCAAGAGCGTTCCATTGATATAAAGAACACACCAAGGCAAGGAGATTTGACCCTTCAAATCGTCTTCTGAGTTTTTCTGAATTTTTGGGAGTCCCGGAGGACTCCACTTTCCCACTTTTGGGAGTGTGAGTTGCATTCTCACACTTAGCCCCAAAGTGGGGTTGCAACACCCACCTTCCTTCTCCATGTGAAAAGGTGGATCAGGCAATTTTTTTTGTCTAAGTTTGTAGGCAATACCTTTAGGCTTTCTAAGTGATATTGTTATTTTTAGGGTTTACTTCTTTTTATGCAAATTTCAACACTAAAGTTTAACAATACCCTCATCTTGTGTTTTTGTTATTTTATATTTCTATGTAATACCCTCATTGTGTGTTATAATCTTCTATCTATCTATGTAATACCTTCATCGTGTTGGGCATAACCTTCATCCAGAATATTAATTTTCACATTAGGTTTTATGTTTTTGTTTTTTTGGTTTAAGATGTGGTTGCCCTTCCCCTGGTTGCCATAGAAGGTGTGCATTGGGCAAAGGATGGGCCCAAATTTGCTTGCAACATTGATGGGTGCGATGCATCCTATATGGCCAAGTACAATTTGGTGTGGCATTTGCGGGCACATCACGATGTTACCATGGAATCAAGCAAGCCTAGACACCCATCTATTCGGAAGTAGGGCCCAAAGGTTCAAGATCATATGGCAATGAATGCGCGGGTCTTGAACAACCTTTTGGCTTGGTTTTGTCGCAATGAACAAAAAGCTATTGCTAGGACTAGGAGGCATGCACTCTTAGAGTGGGATATGTTCCAAGTTGATTTGCAATACACACCTGAGGTGTTTAAGCTTGCATTTGTGAAGCTAGCATTTAGTCACATTTTTTTGGCTTCTTAGCATGATTACATGGGGTGTGGGGGCCATCCTTCTCAACGTGTAAACCAAGTTAAAACACAATGAAGACCTTGCAATTATGATTCAAGTGACTCAAACTAGGTATGCAAAGGCATTCAAAGGCACTTGGATGGAGCATGATTAAAAGTCTACATCAAATAGGATAATGCAACATAAGGAAATTGGACTCCTTATGCAATACCATGATTCAAAAATGATTCATGGTCGATAAGTTTTTAGTAATGTCATACTTAATTTAGTTTGAATTCCAGGTTTTAGAATTCATATGCAATACTTATTATATTGTGTTGTTTATTTTAGGGTTCCATGCACCATTAGGGAGGTGTTTATGGTTGATGCTATGGACACAACATTCATCAATTGCAAATATTTACACGACAACATGCCCATGATGCAAAGGTTGCATCAACATGGCACAGGAAGGTCAATGAGATCCCATCCCCCTCCATTAATGATATAGATAGCCTGTAGCTTATCCTAGTTTTGATTAAGGTGTTGTTTTGGTCTTCAGGATTTAAGGTAGCAATTTATCTTTGAAGTAACCACATATTTACCATTATGATATGTTCCCCATTTTAGGGTGGAGTTGTTTTGGACTTGATCATTTTTTGCACATTTTTGTAACACATGTCACCCATGTTTTTTTATTTAAAGCATTTTACTTTCATTTTATAACATCTTGTGTTAATAGTTAGAAATAAAATTTCACATATTCTTATATGTATATTTGATGAAATTATCAAAAAAATGATTTTAATCTTGCATTCAAATCAAAAAAAATTCTTTAACCCAAAAAATAAGTTCAAACTTAAAAGGAAAGTAATACCTTGATGAAAGTATTCTATAAACAACATGGATTGAATTATTTTAGTTTAAGCTATTGGAGGGGTATTGCTTGTGTCCAAAATTACTCAATGCACATGCAATATCCTATTAGGGCATATTAAAATTCCTTTAGTTCCATAACTTATATAAATAATCCTGGAGGAATATTGCATAGCCATATCAAAACCTAGAAAAAAAACAATACCCTATTTAGGGTTTTTTGCAAACACCATGTGCTCTTAAAGGGGTATTGCATTGCCTAAACAAAACCTAAAAGGAATGTAATAGCTTCATGAAGGTAATTTGTAAACACTATGGATTGAATTATTTTGGTCCAAGTTATTGGAGGGGTATTACTTGTGCCCAAAATTACACAATGCATGTGCAATATTTTTCTTATACCATTCATGTGGCTAATTTGCAATACCTTCATTTACATATATCAATCAATTTGCATTGGTCCATTAATGAATTATTGTCATCTATGATGTTGAAAACATCTTTAAACTATATTTAATGTTTAATTAACATTTTACCAAGTTAAAAAAATTAGGCAAATATTTTTTAAATGCAAAAATAATAATTCAGGTATTTATTTATTTATTTATTATATTATGATTTCAATTAAAATATTTTTAAAACTATAAATTGATAAATTATACACCATTTATATTTTTAAAATCATAATTAACCATTCATTTATTCAACTAAACTTCACATGTGTTTTAGGTTTAATAAAAGATGAAAAAATACATATTTTAATACAAAAGTGAATACAAATTGAATTGTGACAAAATTAGTGATCATTAATGGCATTATTTGATATGTTATTCCCTAAATTTCAATTTACATATAATAAATATTTGATTACATGCATTGATTAAATATACATCATTAATAAATTATCTTTTGGATATATTTTTATATTTTAAAAAAAATATGAAACATCATTAAAAGATTGCACTATACATAACAATGGAAAGACATTATATCAAATATATATTTAATTTAATTATTATATATATATATATGATTTTTTATCATATTTTAGGTTTAAATATTGGTGTAAATATTGGTCACAATCTATTTTAAGTGAAAAATTATTCATTATATGTCAAAAAATAATTTAAAAAATTTCAATCATACATAAGATTAATATATGGAAGAGATATCATTTTTTATTATTATGTGAACAATTTAAAAAAGTAGAAGATCATATACTATAATTTATTTATTTTAGAAAGATCATTCAAATCTTATTAAATAAAGAAATTTTATTTATTTTGATTTTCCACAAAACTTGAATTCTAACATTCAGCAATAAATCTTACTTTTAATTTCTATAATTTTTTTCAAGCTTTTCCATAACCTTCTACCATCAATGTGTCCAACTTTGCCTTACCCTCGTTTATTTGAATCAATATGTATGGCATTTTGGGATACCCTGAGTGGGGTATTACAAGGTAATTGAAATTTTCTGGACATGAGTAATACCCCTTTCATGAACTAAGCAAAAATGATTCAACCCATGTGGTTTTACCTATAGGTTTTGGTACGTTTATGCAATACCCCACATAATGTAGAAAAATATGTAATATTTGACCCAAAAGCATTTTTAAGATACTAGATAAAGGTATTGCAATTTAATTCCATCCTTCTAACCATGAGTAATACCCCTCCAATAGTTTAAGCAAAAAATGATTTAGCCCATGGTGTTCTACAGAATACCCCAATTAAGGTATTGATTTCCCTCTAGGTTTTTGGTAAGGTTATGCAATACCTTGCCAATTGTCAAAATATATATGATTAACCGCAAGGCATTTTCAGGATGCCTTGAGAAGGGTAATGCAACTTCACTCCATCTTTTTAACCATGAATGATAAAGGTATTGCAATTTAAGTTTATCCTTTTAGCCATGAGCAATACCCCTTTGATAACTTTGGCAGAAAATGATTTAGCCCATGGTGTCTTATAGAATACGCCAAATTAGGGTATTGATTTCCCTCCAAGTTTTGGTAAGGTTATGCAATACCACACTTAGTGTAGAAAGATATATGATTGACCCCAAAACATTTATGGGATACTGAATAAGGGTATTGCAATTTAATTCCATCCTTTTGGCCATGAGCAATACCCCTCTAATAACTTAAGCAAAAAATGATTTAACCCATGGTGTTTTATAGAATACGCCAATTAGGGTATCGATTTCCCTCTAAGTTTTTGGTAGGGTTATGCAATACCTTGCTAATTGTTAAAATATAAGTGATTAACCCCAAGGCATTTTCAAGATACCTTAAAAGGGGTAATGTAACTTCATTCCATCCTTCAGTTCATGAGCAATGTCTTTATAGGGCCATAGGCCAAAATGAATAAGCACATGGTGTTTTACAAAATGCCCCAATGTGGGTATTGCTATCCATTTAAGTTTTGGTTTGGTTATGCAATACCCTTCATAGTGTCCAACGATAGTTCATTGGCCCCAAAGCATTTCTTGAATACCCAAAAAGGGTTTTTACACATTTTTGGATTACATAGCATGGGGTATTGCAATTGAATTTGATTTTTACAAGCAAGAAATTTTCATTGTTTTGTGCATTACTTGGAATTTTATATTTCTATATTAATCACATTTAGTTGTGATTAACAGTTATTCATTGATACATATTGGTTACCAAATCATTTGGATATTATTTTAACGCATGTGTTGGAGTTTCTTTTCCAATGCAAATTGTGCATAATTTAATTTGATTTGGTGAAAGGTGTAAAGGGTTAAGTATAAATGAAAATTGAGTCACACACATATTAAGTCTGAATATGGATACAAGTGGCAAACCTTTATTTATTCCCTAGTCCTCTTTTTACAGGTCTCTAAATGCTCCATCATTGTTTCATGCCAATTTTTCATCCAGTTGATGGAGTTCCCAAAGCCATCATCCATTCGACAAAATACCATTTCTGGGTGCATGGATTCATTAACTTGGGCCAAATGAAGGTGGTGAATGTTTGATGCAACTCCTTGAAAAAGTGATGTTGCATGGTTGCACAATTTGATGCTTACACCCACAGTACACTCCATGGTGATCTTGACCAATGTTTCATGCAAGCAAGTTAAGGTTTGATCCATGGGTGTGAATGAACCTTCCAACACATCAACATTATCAAAACAAGTATCTTCATCCATGGTCGTAAACCCCCTAATGTCAACAATGTCGACCTCATTAACCGAATCTTGGTTATAGTCTTCATCATCAAACGCACCATCATCCAATCGTAACTATGTCAAGTCAACAAACATGCATTTCAAACCACCATGGTGAGTTCCATAATACGTGCCATAATATTCAATGATATTCTCCATTGAGAGGTCAGTACAAGTCAATAGAATAATAATTTGATGTTTGCAAAAGTTGCCTCACAATGCCCATTTGCAAGTGCAACTTGCCTATTCTAAGAAAAGGGCACAGATCTTGTAAGTAATACTAGGATGGTGTTGGCTTCACACCCGCCAGACATTGTCACCATCATCACCTTCAAAGGTAAGTGAGATCACATCGTTGTGTGGAATCCAACTAGTTTTGTCAACACTTGCCACCATGTCGTGCCATGACCTTGTTTTTTATGAACCCTTGCCTCTTCATTTCAGCTTGGTGCACATAATGTCATGCCACTATTGTGGTTAGCCTCCACACTAAATAGTCGATGCAGTGCCCCCTCAAACCCTTGGTCTCAAGAAAGAACCAACGTTTCAAAACCTCATGATAAGACTCTATGTTAGCTTGTGTGTTTTAATTCAAGTGTGGCACCCAACAAAGCCCCACCATCCAAAGCTCTACATGGACATGCACAACACATTTTCAACCCATGATGTAATTTGAATGTGTGAAAAGTGAACATGCAACTTGTAATGCATCCATAGCAAAAAGTTTTTAAAACATGCCATATTTGGAAGGGGGACCCTTTACTTACCAAATTGGCAATAATAAACCCAAAAGTATCTTGTCCAATTAACACCAAGTTGTAAATTATCAAAACTCTCCATCATCATCTCCCTCCCACATGCCTTGAAATCATCAATAGTTTCATTTGGATTGATGGACATGAACATCACCATGTGGAGGTGATCAAATATTGCACGCCTCACCTTTAAATCCTTGATTTTCTCCATGGAGCATAAGCACCATGCTTTCAACAAATGTCATGTGTAAAGAAAAATTGGGGCAAGATCTCAACCCCACACAATCCTACCATGGTACACCCAACATCAATGTGCTTACCATGAACAATAAATATGTTATGGAATCCCCATGTTAACATAGTACCAAAACACAAAACAATGCAACCAAAAATAAATAAAAAATCAATGTACAACCTACTGCAATGTTCGGAGTTCGTATGGGGCATCATCCACAATGGAACATGATGGTTTCCAATGTGGTGTATGCAAAAGAAACTTTGCTCACAAAGCATTCAACCACTCCACCAAGTCTTCACATGTTTACCGATTCGTGATAACTTAAACAACTGACACCCATGTGTGATGAAAATCAAATGCCATCAATGTGAATAGGTGATACTTCACATCATTGGTGCCAAACATGACATCCATATAAACAAGACCATTGTGACCAAATTGGAGCATGGCTCGAAGTTATGTACGTGTTTATATCCCTATGGTGAAAGGGACCTAAATCCCATTCACTTCACTTGCATTCTAGAAATAAAAAACATCATTAGGATGAACACAAACCCATGACTGAATGGAAAGTGCCAGGTTTTTGTGCAAGCGCCAAGTGCCCCTCTTGTGCTTCTGGTCCAAGTAGGCAATATCTTGGAATCATAGGAAATCATCTTAAGTCACATGCATTCGCCCATTCCCACCAAATTTCTTTGTGTTTATCATAAATTTGTTTCACGATGTACCCTAACCTTAATTAGGTCCATATAAACTCCTTTAACTTGTGAAACATGTGTGGAACACTAACATTTGTGATGTGGACCTTGGGTCACATGCACTGTGAGTAAGATCTTCATTGGCCCAAGTGTGAGTCTAATGGTAAAAAATGATTTCCAGCACATCTGGCCATGTGTAAAACCTTTTGATGGAAGAGTGGACCAAACAACCGCATTTGATTAACCTCATGGGGTTGGGGTCTTCGCAGTGGTCTTCTAGCCCATAACCACATTCATACCTACAAAACATAATTTCCATTGAATCAAATCAAAACATGCAAGAGTGATTAACCTTGGAACTTGCAAAAATGACCAATGGAAAAGGTTTATAGGTTTTGAAACCATATCAAGTATGTTTGAGGTGATTTTATATCATTAGTTTTTTTACATCTTCTTGAAGGGACAAATTCTTGGAAATGTTCCATTCAATCATAGTTTGCATATCCCCTTGTTCACCCTACAAAAAATCAAAGACACGAGCATGGGGGATGTATGCAGTTTCAATTGCCACCTTGTTTTCATTTCCATGCCTAAACCCATTTTTCCACACCAAGTCCACATTTGAAAAAAGTGGTTTTGCAGAGTTTTGAATCTCAATGGATTGGGACAATGGAGTTTACCCCATGCTTTAAATTACCAAAGGAATAACCCTATAGTAGGAGTCCCCAACTTATGAAAACCCATGGAATACTCTCACAAGTTTACAAATCATAATAACCCTAATCAACAAAGCCATTAAACCCTAGTCAATAAAACCCTTAACCTTACAAATGAACCTTACCGCAACCCATAAACAAGCAATAGTTTACAAATGGAAAAAAAAAATCACGTGACTATTTTATGGTTATCTAAACTTACACCCAAAAAAAAAATCCCTATCCTCCTGGAGACAATCAATTGAATATGTGTAGGGCTTTCAATTTAGAAGTGTAATACCCACATGCAATTGATACTTCCATGACCATCCATATGCAAGGGGGAACAAAATACCCTAAGTAAAAACAAAAACAAAAAAAAAGGAATTTATTAAGAAAAAATATTATATTGTTGATGTTCAAGGGCGATGGCACTGATGCTCAATGAGGTTTTGGCCTTACATGAAAACACATCCATGGATAGATCAACATGAATGTTATTAAAAAAATAAACACTAAACCTTAAATAGTTTCAATGGTGGATGCCATGAACTATGATAATTATAAACAAACAACTACACATGACCCTAAAAAAATAAATACACATAATAATTATTGAAGCCAAACAAACACAAATTAAATAAAATATCATTAAAACCACAAATTAAACCCTAATTTGAAAAAACTAAATGCAACAAAAAAATCAATAAAAGCCATGGTATGTCTCTTACATCTTGGTTTGGTATTTGCTTATAAGCCTTTCTCCACTCTTTTAAGAGAAAAAGAAAAAGAAATATTGTGGCATATATGTGCAAATACCATATCTCCCCCAAAATTCATATTGGGTCTAATTTTAATTAGGTTTAAAAGGTGCAAAAAATCTTAAATGTTTGTTGTCTCCATAACCCAAATTTTAAAACCCTAATGTTAAATAACATAATTAATTGCTAAATCTAATCCACATTACTTAAATACACCATTAAAACAAGCAAAACAAATTGTTTTATTTAGGCCCCATTTTTTGATCATGTACAACATGCATTAAATGTGTTAGCTTTGCAATACCCCCCATCATGGAAAACATTCCCGAAGTAGAACCTATAATACCCTCATTTGGGGCTTTCACATATTCTAGATTTTCAAAGATTTTCCAATACTTTGAAAACACATAAAAACATCATGTTTACAACCAATGTCTATTTACAATACCCTTACACAAGGGGGGTGACAATTCCTTTAATCTTGCCCTTAATAATTTTGCTTCAATGAACAAGACCAAGTTCCATGCAATACCTTCATTTTACTCTTTCTTCATTGTTTTCACGTGTTGGGGGTCTATTGGTGTGCCAACTAGGTAGGTAGGTGTAGCCATGTAGGTGGGGTTTGATAGGTACCTACTTAAAATGTTGATAGGTAGAAAAACAGATGGGGTTGGGTAGGTGGGTGGGTAGGGACGAGAGTAGCACATTTTAAATTTATAGGTGAGTAGGTAGATGGGGAAAAATCTACTTTTAATTTAAATATATAGGTGAGTAGGTCGGTGGGGGACAGTGGGGGGTAGTAGGTGGCTGGGAAAAGTTTCAAAAGCAAAAATAAATAAAATAAAATGAAACCAGGTGGGGGGCGGGGAGAAAATAGAGTTGCAAAAAAAACTGAGATCAGGGCTGAGAAAGGGCAAACAAAAAAAGTCAACCTGGGATGACACAGGGAAAGAGAATCCTATCCACGTTGGTGCACTGGTGGGTGCTGGTTCACTCTGGCCCTTTTTGTGTCTTCTGTATTGCACATTTTGTGTTCCCATTCCGTGGCCCCCGGAATGTAGGGGCCCCCTGAGGCCATTCCATGACATTATGGTCTGGAGTCTGAGGCAGATTCAACGATTTCAAAGAGAAATTCATGTTCAACTGACACATTCCAGTCACCATTACGACTGTATGCATCATCCCCATAATATTATGTACCATGGAATGGTCAAGCCCTGCACATTATGTTGGGCAAGCCATTAGGTGAGTCCCTTAGGGTGAGCTAGTCCACACACCCAACATAATGGACCATTGAAACCATGACATTATAGTCCGGGGTGGCACATTCAACGACTTCAAAGAAAAAATTCATGTTCAACTAACACATTCTAGCCATTATTACGAGTGTACGAAGATTATGTCATATAATGTGGTCAAGAAAATGATATAATCTGCCACCTCCGACCTTAACGTGCACAGGAAAGCCCTAGGACCAGGGCATTAGAAAAACAAGTGACCCTGAGGTGCGAGCTGAGGGAGTTCCCAATTTCCATAAGATTCAGAATATCTGCGAGAGGCGCTTGATCCGAAAACAAATGCATTGCATTTGCATCGAGTGCTAGAGAGGTGGGGATCCGTGACGATGGCCACTGCCGTGTCTGCTCTCGTTCTGGCGCTGCTTCTGCTGCTCGGAGCAGCTTCTGCTGCTGTTCCTGATATTAACGCTATTTACGACGCTCTAAGGAAACACGGTCTGCCCATCGGCCTGGTTCCCCAATCCATAGTCGACTACCACCTGTCAGAAAACGGCAAGTTCACCTTGGAGCTTGCGGATCCGTGCTATGCGAAGTTTCAGGAACAGGTCTGTTGCCTTTTTCCTTGTTCCTACGAATTGATCTCATTCTGTTTTGAGCCGATCCCTTTTTATTCCGAGGGCCACACGGCAGCCTGCAATTTTTCTCTCTAGTTTTCTTCTTGTCGATCTCGGGTGCTTAGTCTGCTCGTATGTGTACTCTAGTGTGTGTTTTGAAGCCGGGACCTTCTTTATTTTTTGAAAGTTGCGAGCTTCAGAAGTGTGGTATTGTTCAAGGAAGGAATAAGGACTGAAATCCTGAGATCTTTGGTTTGGCTTTGCTCCCGCCAAACTGTTCCTCTCGTCTAGAAATTTCTGTTTCGGTGGCGTCCTGCGATACCGATCACAGAATCTCGATCCCAGTGAAGAGAATGTTAAGCTTTCAGAGCGTAAGACTTTCGTTTAGGTTAGGGTTTCTGGCTTAGAAGCAGACAAAACTTTCGAATTGGACTATAATCGGGTGCGTCTTCAAGTCGGAATGGTATTTCTGTGTATTCTTGGTTCTCCGATGAGTCAGTAAACGAGATCTCCTACGGATAACTAGTTGAACAAAGAGAGTCGTCTGTAGTTGTTGCAGAACCTCAGATAGTCAGTTGGAGGAAGTTTGAGGTACTAGGATTTGCAATAAGAGACCTTGAGAATCAGTAGAAGAGTGACTCTTTGCCAAGAGCATTGTGTTGGTTCCTGCTAACCCTGCTTCGAGGATTTTTATGTTCATTTTTCAGCAGGTGTTTTATGAGAAGACCATAACAGGAGAACTTGCATCAGGAGCAGTAAAGAGCCTGACAGGCATTCAGGCGAAACAGTGGATTTTTTGGGTTTCAATCACTGGCATGCATGTGGATCCAGAATCACCTGCCTATATTTACTTTGAGGCTGGGCAGGTATCAAAAAAACTGTCTGTTGCTCTTTTTGATGCCCCTCTGACATGCCACAAAAGTACTACAAGGGAGAGCACTGGAATCACAGCTTTCTTAGATTCCACAGTCAAGGTGTGTTCTTTATACTTTCCACCTTATTATAATGTCTGTGCTTGAGATGGTTTGTGTACATCAAGGTGGAGTTGTCTTGGGATACTAAAATCAATGGACATGTTGTGCCCCCCTTCAATCCTATTCCTATCACAACACCAAAGGGCTTTGGTACAGAATACTGTCATGGATATGCCTGTGTCTTCACAGGTGCTCTGTAACATGTCACAAATTAGGGTCCCACAAGAAGTCAGTTCACAATCCTATACCATCAAGAAGGATTCTCAAGATCAAGACATAAACCCTCATGATCAATGATCAATGCTCAATGATCCATTCTGCAAACAAGGTCTGAGATGAAAGCATATTGTGTAACACTTTGAGGTTGTGGCAGGCTCTGCTAGGTGAAACCAATCATCTTCGCAAGGCATTGCAGTAAAGAAAGCCCAGGTGAGATATGACATGGTGTGTTGCATCTGATTACATCAGTTTGTGCACTCCTACATAGTTTTTCACTTATAGTTTCTTCCTAATTGTCATATCCTCTTGTATATGTGTTGTCTCTAGTAGGAATGGAGGATTTCCAAGACTTTCTCTACGCACTGTTCAAAGTCATGCATTGGAGTAGTGGGCATAGTCTGAGTCACACATCATGTTTTCAAACCATGACAAGGCTCTCTGGGGTATGTCTCCACTTCTATTGACAATACGGCCTCTTATGGTGAAAGAGGGGGAACATGCCTGAAATTCTGCATGTGTTTCAAATCAAGTATTAGTTTGTAAGGTTTTGCATTGAGATTGGGAGTTCCTGTGTCTTTTCAGATGCTAGTTCTATTTGCATCAGCATAAGGAATGAATAGCAGTTCATGATATCATTATTGTTGAATGGATTATAATCCAATGTCCAAGACAATTCCTGTCATTACTGATATTGTCTTATTGACTTAGGTTACTGGAAAAAAAAATTATTTTTAACAGAGGATTTGTGTAAAGTGGTTGTGGTTGTATAAATTCTAGTAGTTGCCCTTTTGACTATACATATCAAGTGCAATCTCTTAGTAGTCAATGTATGACAAGGGGGAGACTGGGATGCTGCACAAAGGCTGAGGCTATCAAACAAAGATGGGACAGGTGTGGCAACAGGGCAGGTTGAGGGAAATTGAAGAGGCAAACAGAAGATGCTTGGCTTATATTAGGCATGTCATACAAGGGATTAATTACACAACAGAAGTAGGCTAATGTTCAGGTACCCTGTGCTGGAGAGAGTTCAGATACTCATTTTCTTCAGATATAAAATTATAAGATTAGATTGCTTCATTCCAGCTGTGTATGAGATCAAAGATTGTCTTTCTCATGACAACCTGGACTTTTGAAAGTGTGACAGTCCTGTGGAGTCTCCACACTTTGCAGACAAGCTTTGCAGACTCCAGAAAGCTGAGAGTGCTTATGCAACAAGAGTCTCAACATAGTTAAATGTGGCAAGAAAGGCATTTGCTGACAAGAAAAAATAATTCTGTCTGGTCACTGGGCGGGAGGATGTAGACCCCTGACAACTGTTCCCTTGCACAATAGAGGAACACATCATCTGGTCAACATTGGCATGCTAGCGATGTCTTGTGAGTTCTTTCCCCTGAATGCAGCAGTGATAAAATGGTTCCTTAAAGAGACTGGATAGAAACTGAGCATTGCCAAATAAAGATGAATTGAAGAGTTTCATTCCCTTTGAGTGCAGTTAGTTGTGACCATGAGAACAAGGGTCTTGTCCATGCTCAGATCAGATCTAGTAGTAACTTCTGCTTCCTTGCAAGTTCTGGTATCAAGCACTGCAGATAGGTATTGCACTTTTCCATTCTGCTCATCCCAATGACAGCCCCAAACCAGAGATATATTACACAACCAAAATGCTTTGACAGAAGTTTTTCTTGGCAAATACAATGACCCGCACATTGGCTGAACTTCTGTCCACAGAATCTCCCCTGTGGCAGCTCATCCTAATTGTACAGAACTATGGACGCAACTGGTGAAGAGAGAAGGCAATGGTCACCTTGTGGCTTGAAGTTAAAAAGAGGCGACAATGCGCAACTATTTGGCAAGCCACAGTTAGAAGGCTGGGCACATGCACAGCTTAAAGGGGCAATTGGGGGGCTTTGGCAGCAACCTCCCATTTTGCCCACCGCTGACACCTTTGGGCATGGAGGTAAAGTCTCATGGCGGTAGCTAACAGCCTAGGCTGCAGCCACTGCTCCAGCTGCGACCCAGGTAAAAAAAAGTACAATAATAAGGGTAAAATTACATTATTATAAAATTTTACCACAGTAAAAAAATTTACTAACTGTCTAGGACAGTATTTGAGACTTTTCTCACAGTCTAGAAACTCTTTTTTTTTACAGCACTTGGAACTTCAGCAACACTTCTTACATTGGTATGTATTTGATATTTAAATTATTTTCATCAATTTTTGGGTTTCGCTTTTTTTATTTATAATTGTTGTGTATCTGGATATATTATGATTGTTTTGAAGTGAGTATTTGCTTTAGCTTTCTTGAATTTGTCTTTGTACAATGTAAAATGTAATATATAAGTGTAACCCTAATATAAAAATTATGTATTAGGGTTAGGGTTTTTAATCAATTTTTGGATTTATTCTTTTGATTTATAACCTTTGTGTATGTGTATACATTATGGTTGATTTTTAAGTGATTTTTTATTTCAGCTTTCTTGATTTTGTTTTTGTATGTATTGAATGTATTTTTTATCAATTTTTATTTCTGTTTTGCATATGAAATTTTTTTGTAGAATCATGGATGATGGAAGGCCACATATGTGGACTTGTTTTATAATAGAAAATGAGATGATAACTATTGTAGTTCCTGTAGTGCTAGTAGGATCTTCATCATCCATGGTTGTTGCACCTCCATTGCTGCAATTACCAATTGTCAAATGGTGTCATAAGAAAGACAAAACAATGGATGATGAAACAAATGTTGGAGGGAAATGGAGTGCTATTGCTTTTGCTAACATCCTTGACTTATATGAAGAGGAGTGAAGGCATCTTGACAAATCTTGTTTGTCATTCAAACATTGGACACACATTCGCAATGAATACCATCATTAATTGTCGAATCAGTGTCATCGAAAAGAAAAACAAATCAAGAACAAAATTGAAAAGATGTAAAGTGAATACCAACATCAAAAAACTTTGTCGAAAGAACAAATTGGAGGTAGTGGATCAACATGGTCATGGTTTACACAAATGACAACTATTATGGAGGTTCCGCCAAAGGAGCTGGTGCACTTGGAGGGGTTGATCAAGGCACTACACAAATTACTGAAAAGGATGAACATGAAATTCCAATCATTCAAGCATTCACACCTACACCTTCAAATGATTAGGAGGTAAGAGATGTGCCACTTCCTGAAACTTTTGTTAATACATTAGAGGAAGGTACAAATACTTCTCCTTTTACCCCAAAGGGTGTTTCTTGCAAATTGCCCAAGGATCCCAACAAAGTAGCATCTCGCAGACGAACATTGATTGGAAATGCCAATTACTTGGTGAAAGCCACAAACAAATTTGCAAAAGGCTTTATTAATGTTGAAAGACACAAACTAGAATCTAGGGAAAGAATACAACTTTGCTTATAGAATCCAATGAGAAACTAGTTATCAAGCAAATGGAATTTAAGCTTGAGAGTTGAAAGCTTGAGTTAGAATCTCATGCACAAGCTTAAGCAACTCAATTAGCAATTCCCAAAATGCTTGGAGACGTTTTACATGTTTCTAAATGATTCAAATATCTAACACTATGTGATTTTGTGTAAAGAAACAATACTTTAATTTTTTTTTAAAATTAATTTAATCATCTAAAAACATAATTGAATAACATTTTATCTTTCAATATTTTTCAATTTTGCAAATTGCATTAGTTACTAAAACTCATTATGCACTTGTGTTCCAAATTTCAAACCAATATAATAAAATCTTTGATCTGATGCACCTATATTTCCAAAATGCTCATGAAGAACATCAAATGGGGTTGGTGTAGATAATCATCCAATTTGTGAAAAATGTAATGTGCACTTCTTCTCCACGTTGTGAGGTGACTTGACTTTCATGAAAAAGAAGCATTTGCCGCCTTGCACAACAAAGTGGATCTTTTTGAAGACCTCTTGGGGGTGGTGGTAATCCTTCAATTGACAATAATTGTGAAAAGACACAACAAGCCATTAAAATTCTAGGAGCTTGATCAACATGTGCATTGATGCAATGCAAGATCCTCCACCTATTTTTAAGAATCCCAAAAACATTCTCAATGCTAACTCTACCAACATTTATTTGTTGGTCGAACATGATTTTATCCAAATTTCCATTAACTGGCTTGAAATTACACAAAAGGTAATTTCAACTTGCATAACCTACATCTCCAAATAAATAAAGTTTTATTTTTAAACCTTCAACCACCACAATCGGCTCTCTTAAAATTGATCATGTTCGAAGTTGTTGATAAATAGATGACACATTAAATTGGCCCCCATCTATTGTTATGCCAAGAACCAAGCAATAAACATTCCAAAACGATTTGTCCATGTCACAAATTGCTTACAAAACAATCAAATTACAACTTTTTTGTCTACAATAATAATCTGCAAGTACTATAGTAACCCATTTATTTGACTTTTGGGAAAGCAAAATATGGGACCCATCAATAGCGCCACAAACATTAGGTAAGCCACATGCATGAAAAAAATCCATGCATAATCCTAAATAAATGTGGACCATGAGGTATAAAAATATATCAATTAAAGAACTTATCCCTAAAAATTAAAAAATCAACAACAATATCAACATACTTACGCATTGTAAAAGCTCCAACATTGAATCTATCAACAATGATGTTTGCATTAACCCCATGTGCAAATTGATATAACACAACCCAATAACTTTTCTAAGTTCTAATGGTGCTCTAACAAACATAGTAGCCCTAGATTTGACAAAAGGTTCCAATTCTCTAACCAAATACATAAATGTTCTGTGAATCATACGATATGCGAATAAATATTTTTTGGCCTTCATTTCCAAATTGGTGTGCCAAACAACTCCTTTTATCAAATCCCAATGTGTAAACAATCCCAACGAGGTTAGTAGGTGAACAAATGAGCAAGATCACTTGAACAAAAAAAAATCTTTGAAAATATTTTGTGCCATGTCATGGAATATTTTTGGTATATATTTTTTCCACACGGCAAATTTCAAAGTGACATGACAAAATATTCCACGACATGTCATCAAATATTTTGCCACATCACCAAAGTATTTTTTGGAATCAACAAAGTTTTATTGACTTTGAACAGGGGCTTGGCAAATAGAGCTCTCGAATGTGACCTCATGTGAGGGTTGGAAAATTTTAAAAAATTAAAAAATGCATTTCATAATCCTTGATGCAACCAATATTCAAAATGTTTAAGGGTCAAAAAAATATTTGATTTTAAAAACTACAAAAATGGGTGGAAACTTCATGGTTAAAAAATATTTGTGAAATGGTAAGGGTAATATGATATTATACACAAAGAGACAATATACAAGGAAACACATTATGACTATCAAAAAATTTATTACAAGTTTCATGAATGAGAAAATCACAATTGATTTGATACATACACAATTATGATGTATTATCACTAGAGTCCTAAGACTTTAGAACGTTGTAACAAATGTTAAACTTCATCCCAATTCCACGTGCAATAGTGAATGAAGTCTTTCGTGAGCCCACAGAACATAATTGACTACAAGACATGATACACATGTTTACATTGCACATATGTCCCAAGGCCACTTTAAAAACCTACCAACATTGTCACAAAATAAACACATGAACATCCAGGGAAACTTCCAATAATCACATCGTATCACTTATCATCTAAAAGAATGCTGTAAATTCGTCCATTCCTAGGCGAAGGGACATCAACAGCGAGGAAAACAATGCACTGGAAAAACAAGATGTCAACCCCCCAATTGCTAGTGTGTTGTTGTGTTAATTTGAAAACTAAAAGTCATCTCACCTTCTTACCACCATGAGTTACAAGCAAACAACTTGCATCAAAGGGCCTCACAAGACTAGGGCAACTCACTAAGCAAGCACATGGGAATTGCTTGAATAAGAAGATTGGAAGCCAAATAAACTTTGAGCATTGCTTTTACAAAGGTAATCAAAGGAAAACCTTGCTTCTTCTAAAGTTGTTAACTCATTTTGAGTTAAGTTAGTACCTTCTTGGATGGGCCATACAGTTGGAACTATAGGCCTAACAATTACAAATTTTTACAATGTTCCATCAATCCAACGACTCAAGTCATTTGGACAAAACCAATGTTTATTGTGCTTAAGTGATCTGCTATGATATTGTACCCAAAAACTTGAGTAACATGGAGCAGGAGTTCCACTTACAAATTTACAAAGGTTGATCCTTGCTTTACATTTGAACACCATGGTTTTCTACAATGGAAAACATTGAATTCCAAAATTGGGTGGGCAATGTTCAATACACCACTGGTCGTCAACACAAATAATTTCCTTCAACTCCAAGCCACCTTGAGATACCAAGGGTAGCAACTTATTGGAACTAGAGGGCAATTGTTGCATGTGTACATCGTCCACAATATTGGATTCAGCAGCAAGAATGGTTATTCGCAAATGAGAAAAATTCACACAATTAAGACAATGGGAATCATTGTCAGTGCCAAAAGGACAATTAGCAAGTTGCTTGAAAGACCCAAAAACCTCTTTTCCCTTGAGGTGCGATAGTCAATTTGTGAAGGACGATCTGCATGTGTAATTTGTCATTGTTGCAACAAGTCTAGCAAGATCACTCAACCTTTAAGCCCTCTTCATCAACAATTCATTCCTATCAGTACCATGACCAAATGGACCACCTTGCAAGTACTATATATATAATGTAAATTGTTTGAAAGCACAAATGTAGTCGTTAAACGTCGTTGTGTATAGACAAATGTTGCATTTTCCCAACTATTACATCTAGATATTATGCATAGTTTCAACTAGATTACAAGTGGGCATGTCAAGCCACTCTTCATCACTAAACGTCTATAAAAGAAAGGAAAGGAAAGATTAACAAATTTGAAATGTCACAACAAAAATGGAAGCATAGATGGAAGTGGAGTGTAGATGGAATTCAAGTGCAAATGGAATTCCAATTTTGAATAAACTAATGAGAAAAGGGATCATAGGAAGTTCGTAGGTGAAATGCTCACATGGACCATGAAACCTCCCCATTGTTTGACACAAAAATGTCAAAAGCTAAGCCAATTTGCAAGCTCGTGGACACATGCTTCCAAAGCAGCCCTTAATTATAGCCACCAACAACAAATTGTAGCATAGAAATCGTTAGCCTCCACAAGGATTTTGCATTTTTGCATTGGTGGCATCTATCATTGTGTTGATCTTATAACTCAATTTTGATCAATTTTTTGGTGTGCCTATCAAGTAGTTGAGTCCAATGGAATAAACGAATGTGTTTTTTATCAACCATCTTAATAGAAGGGTCCCTAGAACCATAACAATTCTGATAGCATTCCAATTGGCTCGTGCGCTATTAGTCATGAATCCCTTGAAATTCGGTTTTGGAAACCCTTGCTTCAACATTGTTTCACTAAGCTTTGTCCACATGATATGTTGAATTTTGGTGTCTTCAGACTATATGTCACAAATTGCAATGGTTATCACTTTATAATAACCAAGATTGTACACATGACAAGCCATAGTTATAAAGCCAACAACATGCTTCACATGATCAAACATGATTAAAATGTTCTACAAATCCCTTATAGGTTACATTCACATGATGAACCTTGTTCCATTCCCCATGCCATTTATCGACATCTTGAAAATGGAAACATTTTTTCCTGCAACATGACCTGGGAAGTAGCACTCCTAGATGTAATCACAATGACTCTTGGATTTCAATTCAATAAGGTTATCAATATAGCCACAACATGCATGATGTTTAAAAGTAAGAACCAGGTTACGAATGTTGGGCGAACTTAGTTTTGAGAATGTGTCTTGAATCTACTCCAATTGTTTGCCATTCAAAAGCTCCACAATGCCATCACCACTATCATCAAACAAATGCATAGCGAAGAAGGTCTTGTTAACACTTAGCAAAATCGTAGATATCTTCGCATTAAGTGTGCGATCAACCTTCTAATCTTTTTCACAGACTCCCTACACTTGCCATCTACCATAGGATGCTTGTGGACCTTGAAATGAATAGTCGCTCTAATGATTGATGGTAGTCTATGCACAACATAATAAATTTGTTTAGGACAATCCACCACACATAGGGGAAGAAAATGACAAAATTTGCATGCAAAGGAAGAAGCAAATGGAAACAGTGCATCTGACCCACGACTGGAATATGTGTGCATTCATTGCACCAAAAGATTTCATGCGAAAACTAGTGCACACAAAGTTCTCATAGTTGTCATGTAGACATCGTAAGTGACTCAAGCAACGAGCTTTTTTGAAGTTAAGGCCAAAACTATTCTTGATATTGGTTGTGATCACCTTGCACCAAACATGGCCATCATCCTTTCTATCCATGCATTGCATTTGTGAAGGCCTATGCACAATCAAAAGCATAAATGGTAATTCAAAAAAGACATCTGCATCAAAAGCAGTTGGCAAAAATGAACTTTTTGAAGAGGTATTTTATTATAATCCAAATTTCACAACTCATTGAAGGTATGTCCTTGTAGCACCATAGCATGAAGGCAAGAGAAAACATACTCAATACTACTTGTAGGGCTAAAGGGTTGTGGTAACTACAAGGCAAAACATTAAAAACTTGCAATCAGCAATTTCATCGAAAAACCATTGGGTGTCAAGTCGTCACCTTAGGAGGAATCAAACAATTCAATGAAAATAGAAGATGCAAGAACATCTGAACATTAAGGGAGAATGTCAAGAAATTTGAGTTTTTCTTTCACAATCTTGATAACAAAATATGCAGTTCCCAGCGTGAAAATGGCATCTTGAAAGTTGTGACTCAAACTATCACCAACAATGTGATACTGGCCACAACCAACAACCCACTAGCGGCCTTGAGGGGAGGTGGTAGGAATTTGGTATAATGAACTTGAAACCAAGTTATTAGAATCATACAAGACGTCCTTGGATATATGTAAAGAACCTGGTTGAAAAGCAAACATAGTGCACAAATAATGTTCAGAGACAGATGTCGTCCTTAATTCATCCACCATGATGGTGAGGTCCGAATGGCCATCAACATGAAATGTTGCCATATTTCGAGGAACACAACAATATAACTCAAAAAACTAAAAACTAAATAAAGGAACAAAAACGAAAACAACAGAATACAATTCAAACATAGCACACGAACTCGAACGGTTAAGAGGATGCAATGAGCAACAACAAATATGAGATGGCACAAACCAAAACAAGGAATTAAACCACACATTAAAAAATGAGAGTGAAAACTTCGTGGGTGGGTATTTCTAATGACAAGGTCAGCTTTGACATACTAAACCAAGGAAGGTTATTGTATCCATTGAATATGTCTTTTCATGGAATGTGTTGCAAATTATGAAAGTCAAAAAAATGAATATATGTGGCTATTAAAAACATTCAAAGTGCAACAAATAATTTCAACTACCTTGCCAAAAATATTTGAAATGCATAAGCATAATGGGTACAAAACACAAAAGAAAAACTGGAAATTAATGTGGAAAACAATTTATTAAGATTTGGGAAACCATAATGGCATGGATTTGATCCTAATAGGCCATATGAAAACAAAAGGAATATTTTGCTAGCACAAAAATGTGGAAGCAAACTGTTAAACACAAAACATATTGATTGTCCTTAATTGTAATGGAAAATGGTGTAGAATGTTTATAAAAATAGGTGGACAAGAACATTTAAACAAAAGGAAAAGAGCAAATGAGTTAAGCCATGCAAAGCTTGTTAGATCAACAATGATTGGTGCAGTGTAGACGAATCCTGGGAAAAGCTACTAGGGATAGGTCATTGAAGCCAAAGAATACAGCAAACAATAATGAAAAAGTCACTGCTAACCCATTGCCAATAGTTTCTAAGTCCTCCATGCAAAATTAGAAACTGTCAAACGCTAGGATTATGTTTTATTGTGGCAAATCAAGCAAAACAATAATAAATAATATAAATATATATTGTATAGATATCAATCGGCAACTTGAGGCCAAGAAAAAAAGATGGGGTTTGATTTATATTTGATTCATTAAATATTAACAACCATAATATAAAGGTTCATTTCTAGAAAGACAATTGTACCAAAATAAAAATGCCTAGGATAAAAAAATATATTAGAGAAAATATTGGAGAAGGTGTTGGAGGGACATTTAGAACAGAACACAATTTTGGTAGTTAGGGTAATATAAATTATGTGGAATGGAATATAGTACAAAATGGATTGGGGAACAAGAAAAAGAAAACAATGACAGACATAAATTGTACCACTGAGATTGTTTAAGGCCATGAAAAAATATGCAATTTTTTTTATATTTGATTCCATAAAGATCAAAACCCATAATATCTAAGATACTATTGTTGATTATTATACCCACACATGTGTAAATATGGAACAAATGCCATAACTGGATATTATACAATCAATGTGCACTTGTGAGATGTATCAACCTTTTGTTAATGGCCAACTTATTTTTAGAACCATATCTATCCTCTATAAATATGTGTGGCATGCATCTATCATCCTAGCTTTGTTAATATGAAAACCATTTACATGAAATTTGTGACCCATATTTGTACCCTTTAAATTGAAAATCATGTGCAAGGGAATAGGTAGATAGGTGGGACATATATTTGAAAATTCCATTCTAATGTTTGAGATTCATCTTGTAGAGAGGTTTCTTTATTTACTAATGTGGTATACATCTCAATTTGTATGCAAAGCTATGTCTATTCATATGCACATGATCTAACAAAATCCTGATCATTTGGAGTGAACCTTATTTTATTTTTGGACCCACTTGTAAACACATCTTTATATTCATTTGGAAGGTCCATTGATATGCGAACCATTTCAAAATAGGGGACATGTGTAACATATGTCCCACACATAACATCTGCAACAAATGTCCCACATGCCCCATAAGTACAATTTGCTCCCATTTGATGATATGGGCCATATGTATTATATAGAATACATGTATTATATGTATCATAAGAACTGTAAATAACATTGTTATATCCATACCACAAGTAGATGAATGATGCATCTATATGATTACAATATTGGTGTGCCATCTACTGGTGTCAAATGTGTGTATTCCATCTCTTGGCCATTTAAATGAAGAATGCAAGTTTTTAATAGACACATACCATACATACATATGCATGTGCTATGTAAATGAATTTCGATGCATATGTCAACATATCCTATTGCATGTGATTTCCTTCAAAAGTGAAAAAATTATATGACCATGAACAAATGTGTAAAATTTTAAATGTGAAACCTAAATCCAATTGGCATGTGGAGCATTTATTAATATGACAAACCATGGGATATATGCGTCAAACATATACATATAATAAAAACTTCCATCTAAATAAAATTCCCATCGAATATTAAAATAAATGAAATCATATTAGAACTTTTGAAAATCTGAATATGTTTTAGGTTTAGGGTTTCAGTTGGTCAGTATAAAATTAATGTCGGCAACGTGTGCAATTGATATATTTTGAAGCTTGTAGTTCATTCCAGGTATTCAAATTGCAAGTCTTCTTGATGCAAAGGTCTAGTTTCGACAAGAGGGAGCTTCATCAACATCGAAGAAGGCACGGCCACAAATAGATAAGTTCGAAGCAAAAAAGGAAGAATCAATTTTTGTCCATGATTTTAGAAGAGGAGAGTGGTGAGGATTTGGTCATTTTTGAAGGAGAAGTAAACACACATCGCATGGATATGATGGGTCATGTAACACACATCTTTCACACCTTTTTCATCCTCGTTTCTTGAAATTATTTGTTTCTTGAATGTGTAGATGATGTTTTGCCTTCTTCTTTGTGAAGTTATAATCATAGTGAATTTCCATTGAAGGAAGAGGAGGTGGCATTGCACCTAGAAAGCAAACACATTTTCGAGGAGGAGAACCAAAAGGAAGAATCACAATTGGAGCTTTCTCCAACTTTCTCAACATTCGACTCTAGAAGGCAGAACCTTCTTGAGAAGGTAAGACCAAGCTCTTCATCATCTATCGTAGTATTTGTAAATAAAAAAACCCATCGACCTTCCCTCAATGCTAAGAAAAGTCTAATGAGTTTTTTTTGCAACATTTATTCCCCCTCCCTCTTCTTGTTTTATTGTTATTATGGCTCTTTTCTTTCTAAGCTCAACTTTCCCTAAAACAAACTCGCCAAACTTATCTCGACACTAATAGAAGCTCAACATGTTTTTTTTTTTGCAACCCTTCATTCTCTTCTTGTTGAGCTTCTTTCGGCACCAAGCTTCCCTTTGTGCCAAGAGAAGCTTACTGGGTTTTTTTTTTGCGAAATCTAACCCACACACATTTAGTATAGAAAACAAACCCATGGAGCTTCTTTTGTTTTTCCCACAACCATTCTTAAACTTTTTCTTCTTCATCATCTTTTCTTGTTGTTCTGGCTCTAAACTCACAAGCTTTGGGGGTTCGGATGTTCAAGAAAGAAGAAATATGCTACAAAAGGGAAGGGGAAAAAGACAATTCCTCAAGAGATCGTGGAGCTTTTGAAAGACGTTACCATGGTCGGTTATGAGGTCACAACCTCAAAGAGGGATTTCGATGACTTGCTTGAAAAAACTAATAGGAAACATTTTAGTAAATGTCTTGGCCTATCACCAAAAAGTCATCACCCATCCTTGTTTCGGCCTAATTTTTTTTCAAAGGTTCAAGGATAACATCAGGTTTCAATTCGCTAAAAGGTCGTCGACCATTGTCATCTTGGCAGGAATTATTTCTGGTTCGAACAAAAAGACCATTGAAATTCCATAAGAAGGCAATGCATCTTTTGTGGTCTTCTCTAGTGTCCTCGCGAATGAAAACTAGAAAGTGGCTTCCCAAGCGTGCCATTCTCACCAACTACCTTCATTAGGTGAATTCAATACCTTAATTGTTATTAATGAACAACTAGTATAAGTGAAATTTAAATTCCTATAGAATATTTCAAATTACTGTAACAACATATTTGCATTTCACATGCATATGTTCATTATTCATGTCTTAAGTTTCAACAAACTTAACACTACCATTCATTAAAACATCACATTCATGGTTATTACATATAACCAAAGTCTTCAGAATACATAAAAACCTCAAGAAACAATATTACAATTCATTTCATCATGGTCTGATAGTATAAAAAATTCACACAAAAGATGAACATAAAATTCATTGTAGAAGTATGTGCTTATTTATATTACTAAAAACGTGAATCCAAATTACAACATAATCCCATGTTTTGTTAAAAAAAAATTCAAAAACTTAAATTCTGTTTATGGTTTTCTATTGCAAGTACTTACAACTTCTCCTACTTTTTTCCAAACCATGTGTCTCATATTTTCTTTCCCCTATTTTCGAAAACTCTAACCTTTTGAACTATCCCAATCACATCGTCATGATCAAAACAACAAGAATTCAAAATTCAAACTAACAAAGTTCCCTTATCAGTCCCTATCCTAATTGCCTTGTTCATCCAAAATCATATACTCATCCTACCCCTTTAACATTCTCAATGACCTTTTTTCTTCTTGCAGATTTTATTCAGCCCAGGCTGCACTTTTGGTGAGGACCCCCCAAACATTTGAGTTTCAAGCACTTACTTCTAGCATACTCAACAGGGGATTTTGGTTATGGAGGAAGATGGTCTATATAACTAGACTAATAGCACCACAATGACACCTCAAGTTCTAGGAAGCCATTTTGTGCAAGCAAAAAAATGCATCTTCTGACATTTGAAGCCTTGATTGGAACTTACTCGAAGTCGAAATCCTTTGTTGTTGATTTCACAACGTCAACTAGTATGTACTATTATAAGCATTCTATTAATGCATTGCATTTTCATTCCAAACTTTCATCTAGCATTCTCTTCCTTTCAAGTAATAGTGTGTTGGCATGCCGTAATTTAGGCCAACACATTTTGGCACTTGATGGAGATCAAGAGGTCTTCAATGAAGTTCTTTGTCTTCTTTTTCAAGATGAGAGATCCTAGGGTGAAGAATTGCCAAACCATTCCCTAAATCCTAAATCCCCAATCCATAAATGTTCCAAGATTGATTTGGATTGTGAATATGTCTAACCTTTCCACCAAATCTACTTTCTACTTTCCTCTTTTGAATTTGGACAGACTAATGACGCCCCTTCTCATGTGATGCAAAGGTGTCTTTAGCTCCTCGAGGCCCATACCTTTTTTTGCTTGTGATCATTTTTTCCAAGCCCACCTTCAAACCCCCAACTGCCTTCATATGTTGAAGACTATGTTCAAATTTTGGTAGCTTGCCCTTTTTCTTCCCACTCTGTTTTTCCACATACTTATAATAATTTTGATACACTTCATAGATTTTGAAGCAATTGAAAGATAGATAAGTGTGGCTTGTAGTTTTCCTCTATTTCATAATAAGATTTCTTTTGGATTTGGATTTCTTTTCAAAAAAGTTTTTGCAATAACTTATTTACCAATGCATACATCGCCATTGAAAGATTTTCATTTAATGTATCTTTTTTACACTTACCTTCAATGTATCTAGTTCATACTCACAAGATTTTTTTTCTTGCATTTATTAAACCTAGTGCCCCATGCCTTAGGTTGAAACCAATTTGCATTCTTGAACATTTTATCTCACATGTATGGAATTTAACTTAGGAGACAACATTTTATTTAATATATTTGTGGCATCAACCTAATTAACTTTTGCTATAGTTTGCAATCTTGGAGGCAACATGTTCTTTCCGACTTCACTTTAGGTTATTATAAAACTTCAATTCTTTTGCAAGAAACAATTATCATACATTTTCAAATTCACCTTTTCCATGTCCATTTTGAAATTCTGATATATTTGTAGTCCTAGCTCTGAGTGCTCAATCTACGTTACATACTCACAAAACCTAACCTTGCAACTTCTGAAGTTCATTTCCTTTTAGTCAACTTTGTTATACATCAAATTGGAGTTTTGTAAAACTAATCCAGGTGTTTTGGTTCTATTTCTTGTGAATATCAATTATTTTGTGGGCCTTTGTGTTAGACAAAGTGGGCAAAACCAATTTCTCTTGGTGTGTTGTTGATAGTGTTTGAACCCTTTCTAACCATGGTGTCGTTGGTTCTTCCATTTCTTCATCCATTACTGACCTTGGTGTTGTTGATTCTTTTGCTTCCTTGTCCATTGCTGACCTTGGTGTTGCCAATTCTTCTTCCTCCTTGTCTAAATCTATTGTGGTATCTCCTAGGTGTGTTATCTTTGGCCCTTCACTTTTTTCTTTGTCATCTACCTTGGATTGTTCTCTTCTTCCACCTGATTGTGTTGGCCACCACTAGTTGGTCCATTTCCTTATTATAAGCAAGTGCAAGTGTTTCATATTGATCATCTTTTGCATCAATATCGTTTCATGACCATTTAAAAAATAAAATTGAATCGTTTATTTTCTTGGACACTTGAAATCCTAAAAGATAAATTGCACTGCCGATGAAATTATGTTATAAATTCTTATTTGTTGGGTCTTTTGGTCATGGATTATCTCCAGGTGGTTATGGCAAGCTACTTAAAAACTCTGGAATGGACATTTTGATCATTGTTGCATATATATTGTAATCCTGCAAATGATTAATAGATGCTTAATATCCAACCTTTACTTGGAACTCTACATCTACACTTTTTAATTTTTTTTGGTATAGACAAGAACAAATCCAAATCTGGTAGTGTTTTGCAAGAATGTCATGGATATGGGTATGTTGACATGATGCAATTAAAAAAATTGTCTTAAATTTATTTGATGGATCCCTTCAACCTAAAAATAAAACTAAATTGAATGCACAACATAGGAGACATTTGGAAACATGTTAGCTTCATGAGATATTTGTAGTTGTTTAGTCAAATTCTACATTTAAATCTAGCATCACAAACATTGGTTGTCATTGGACAATTTAGTTTTTATTGGCGAGGTCGGAACAATTGCATATGCCAGAATAATTCCAAATGGCAGAATAATTACATTTGTTTCAATAGCCACAACATCATGTATATGATTTTGATTATCATTTACTACTTTGATTTGAAGTTTTTATTAACTTTTTGTCTCAACCGTCACTACGAATTTGTTCAAGATTGCTTAAGTTCAGCCTTAATTTTAATTTTTCATAATAAAATTTTCCTTCTATGATCTCATATTTTGAACAAATATTCATTTTCACACATCTATTATGTTATGATTCAATGTAAAATTGGTTTCTTATTCAATTTCCAATTTGTCAATTTTTTTCTATTGTCATACATGTCTCGTGATTTTAGGATCGGCCTTATCATTTGACAATTAACAAGTTGTTTTAAGACTTTGTTCCTCAATTCTTATGGAACCTAGGCTCACCTACCTAGAGTTGCATAAAGTTGTCATCGAGGATTCATGAATTATGTGGATAGCAAATTCCCACGTGTTAACAAGTCTTCTATTGACAAATCATTCAATAAGCTTGTGAAAAAATGCTTTAGAATTGACTTCTCTAAACTCACGTGTTTTTTTAAGAAGTCCATTGCATATGTAAACATTGCCAAATTGTAGTCCTCCATACCATCCTTAGAAGTGTTCACACTTTGTCTCGTTATAAAAACACTTTCTTTGTCCATCTTTGGATTTGCCCATCGCCATGCCGCCCATTCCTTTGTTTTGTCAATTACTCTCTTCCATTCTGTTTCCCATGTTCTAATTTTGAGCAATTGCTTGAGGGGGTCTAACCTGGTATTCTCTTGGATATTCCAATGGATTTTTTGTCATCTTGCAAATTCTTTCTAATATGTTTGAGTTTAATGTGTATTCAATCATAAATTCCAACATGTTGATGTGATAGTTGATGACCATTTTCTTTTTGCCATTAGAGTAGAAACGTTTTATGAGTGCAAGTAGACAGTTGAAGAATAGAGGATGTAACTAAGAAGTACCCATGCAGATAATGCAAATTGAGGTATTTTGCATGCAAATTAGTAGTAGAATGAAAAAGAATGCAATTTCATTGTACAAGTTGCCAAGGGGTTGAAAGAGTGAATGGAAAAAAAAAAAAGTTTAAAATGGTAAGGTGTCATGGGGCGCCTGATATTGTCTCAATTCTTAATGGTTGCATATCTCTTTGTGGTGGACAAGTAGTGTTTGAATTGGCACATACCTTTTGGTGGGTCAATAGATTTATGTGCCATTGAATTTGATCTAATTTCAAATTTTATATGGTTTGGATGTTACAAAGCTAGAATATACTTGGTAGTAATGGAATTTGAAATATTAGTTCAAGTATAACTTGAGCATTTCATGCGATGAATTGTTCACAATAAACCAACATAAATTTCTTGTATTCGGTTTGGAATGTATCCTATTGTGAATGTTCATGAAAGATTTCATCCGTTGTCATTTTTCATCCACAAATATCATTCATCCATGACACATGGCAAAATATTCTTCCACATCACCAAATATTTTGTCCTAGGTGTGACATAATATATTTCAAATATTTCGTCAATGTGGGAAGAATATTTTTTAAAATATTTAGTCTTGCTCCCTTACTAATGCTCACTTGCTCACGCTCATGTTCCCAGGCTCATGAAATAACATCCTTGAGATTATTTAGGTTCTTTCCACCAAATCTTATGTGGCCTAGTTCATGGTAAGCAAAAAGAGAAAAAATAGTTGGCATTGCATAGAAGATGAGTGGTACCTCAAGCTCTAATAATAAATTCCTTGCTAAAACCATTTTCTTCCTCTTGTGACAATTAGCTTTCAAAATCTCAACATGATCAAAAAGAAAAAATGTTAATAATACAATGCTAATAATAATTGAATTCATTGAAAATACTAATTTAAAATTCAAATGTGAATAATGAAGATTACTTACAAGCTCTAGTACACTCACAAAACCAGAAATCACAAATTATTAAAAGTTCAAAATGCTAAAACCCAAACAACAAACAAAACCCTAAATTTGAATGTTGGTTAAACCTTAATATGGTAAAAAGAGTTCTAATATTTACCTTTCCTAAGTAAAAAACACTTCGTATTTACCTTTGCCTAAACTGGTAGCAATTGAAATTGCCAACATGTGTTCAAAAAAGGATGTGCCACTTTTGCCCTTTTTTGAAGTTTTAGGGGCAAAGTTGGGGCAAAAGTCAAGGCAAAGTGGGGGCTGAGATGTGCATGTGCCCAAGCCAAGAGTCACTTAGTTCATCAAAGAAGGGATGCACATAAGGTTCCAACTGCATCCTAAACAAGCAATAAATACAAAAAGAAGACCAATTGTGCGATACAAAATACTGGTTGACAATGTCACATAGCTACTCCACCTTCTCATTGGTCAATGGTCCTATATTTCCTTCAACATTCATAACACCAATATTGTATGACATATTCCGAGTGTAACCAATCCCAACTTTAGCAAAATCACATTGTAGCAAGCATATATGTGATTCAAAACAATCAATGATGATATGCTTTGTTTAAGAATAAATGAGGTTGTAGGAAATGTGAAACCTAGGCTAGGCCCAAGGCTAGGCCTAGAGATACTACATCTAAACCTAGGATACATGGCATTTAAGCTAAGCCTAGGGTTAGGCCACATGGTATTTATAAAGGTACACCACATAAGTCACATGGCCCTTATGATAGGTTCAATCCTAAACCATGTGACACCTTGGTTATGCCTAGGGCTAGGCCATGTGGCAACTAGGATAGAACACCTATGCCATGTAGCACCTAAGGCTGAACTACCTAGGCCACATGTCACATAGGCCGTGTGGCACCTAGACCTAAGTAGCATATAATGTGGTACCTAGCGTAGACCTAGGTAGCATATAATGTGACACCTAGTGTAGCCTATATTTAAATAGCTTATGATGTTGCACCTAACCTAACCTAGACCTATGTAACATATAATGTGACACCTAGCCTAGCCAAGGGATAGGTAGCATGTACATATTGAAAATTATATGATTATAATTTTTTAGTCGTAGGACGATCCCATACAATTGTAAATAACAACTAGTTGCATGGTAGTTATAATTTAATTGGTTACAAATGATAAGATATTTTGTAATTCTTTGACTCTTTGTTTAAAATTGGGTGTCTATTTAAATGTATGCCAAGAATCAATGAATAAGATTCTAATAATACCAGTTTGGTGTTGTAGCTTACATTTGTTTTCCAATCATTGGTTCAATTTGCACATGTGTATATTGAGTAGGATAGACATGTTGGAATTCATTGAATGGGGTTTTGAAACCAAAAGCAACACCCTACATGGGTTTGTTCCAACAACACAAAATTACAAAATATCTAATTGACATTTAGTTGAATACATTGAATATAATTGAATACACATTGAATTCAAGTTCATTCAATTCAATTCACAAATTTAATGTAAATGTCCATTCAATTCACATTTGTTCAATTCAATTCAATGCAAATTCAGTTCAATTTCAATGTCCATTCAAAAGTAATATCTTTACCATATTTTATTACTTAATTGGGTTGCAAATCAACCATTGTTGAAACAAAAGAAATCTCAATTTTTTTCCTTTAACCTTAGCAATTTCTTCTTCTTTGAAAGTTGGTAGTCTATCTCCAAATCCTCGGAGATTGTTTAAAAAAGCTACAACATTTGGAGGCCTTGGCTCAAATGTGTCTCAATCTATACACTAATTATGTAAATCATAACAAGCAATAGCAACTATCAAAGTTCTATCAATTCTTGAGTTAAAATGTTTTAATATATGCCACATGTACTTCAAAGATCCAAATGCATTTTCAATTCCTTGCTTCCCTGAATTCATAATGTAATCATACCTTATATTATCCACAACATTTGGATTACGAATTTTCTAGTTTTTAAACAAATATGGTCAAATTGTGTATGTTGCATTATTAATGTTATAAGGTGTGCCTCTCACACTTCGAACAAACAGCACCACCAACTCTTGTTAAGTTTCACAATTTTTCAATTGTGCATAAGAATCAGACATCTTGAATTGCCTTCCATCATGAACTCCGCCATCTTGGTCAGCACACATGTTCCAACATTTTTCATCTACATCGCAAACTAGTTGGATTACAATGTTATGGTTTTAATTTACTTTTAAAAATCACTCATTACAAGTGTCACTCTCTTGTTGAGAGAATGAACTAATGATATATGAATATCATCAATGGGTCCACAAACATTAAATAATCATGTGAGATCACAAAATGATCAATAAATTTTTTCATGTGATCCACATAAGAAATACTAATATTCTTGCTAAACAACTTATTTTTATCACATAAAACATCACAAACTATGTCAATTGTACTTGCTTATGGGGAAAAACTCCTAAGTTAAATTGATCAGCCATGTGTGGCACTAATTTCATGAACAAACCTATATGGCACAATTGTTACAATTTGTCTAATCTCTAGTTATGGTTTGATATGGTTCGCACACTAGGATTGAAGAAACAATTTCAACTCGCTTGCATCCTCTGTCTTATCGCGGCCACTGGCATAGAGTTAGCCGATGCTTATTCCTTAGATACCATCATTGCTTCTTTTCTGAGAAAAGGAGTTTACGACTCGACATGCAAGAGACAACCTGGCAAACTGAAACATCTTAGTAACCAGAAGAAAAGAAAGCAAAAACGATTCCCATAATAGTGGCGAGTGAAATGGGAGTAGCCTAAACCGTGAAAATGGGGTTGCGGGAGAGTAATATAAGTGTTGTGTTGCTAGGCAAAGCGATTAATTCCTGCACCCCAGATGGTGAGAGTCCATTAGCCTCAACAAATTGGGTTCATCCGCCTTTATTGAAGCCTTCATTTTTATATTTATTTTAATTATTGGTTTAATTTATAACACTAAATTGTTAAATGCCTTAAAACTAATTCTGTAGTACAACAAGAACTTCCTATCCCTCATTTTTGGTGTTGTATGCCACACAATATTCTGCACAAAATCCCATTGAACAATGTTGCATGGGCTCATTCCACCACTTACAAGATCAATGTCTCTTACTATAAAACTGTACTTGCACACAACACATGTATCTCTAGTGAAGGCTCATCCACCAAAAAAAAATCATGCACCCTTATTTGAAGACTGCACAATTATCCAATAGAGAGAAGCATCCAACTAAACACAACCCTCCCAAACAGAGTGTAATCCATCTCTAACATAAACTTTTAAAAAACCAAACAAACAACTTGAAAATTCATTAAAATTGAGGGGGAAAAAACTCCAAAATGCTTTGAAGATTGAAAAAGCCTCGTCAAAAATCAAGAGTTAAGTGAAAGAAACCCCTAGAAATGCTTCACTGGAAGCTCAAAGAAAACTCTCACGCCCACCTCACACATGTGCGCTGGAAACTGGTATAGAGTTAGGGAATTTGCTGACGGGCTGTTTACTGGCTGTTTTTCATCATATGCCCAGATGTAGTGTCGGTTGTCAGACTGTTAGTACCATGACGGTTCTTCAAACATTAGTGAACTCGCATTCAGCGGCAGAAAATAAAGGTCCAGTGAACAACACTAAGTGCCTGGCGCTCGTAGGACACAAAGCTCAAGAAAAGAAAAACCATTTTGAACTAATTTTGTAATATATGAAATGCTTGTTGAGTGTCCATCGAGCCCCAGTGGAGCCACACGAGAAACACCCCGTATGGTTTCCACTATAATTGCAATAACCAAAACTACATTGGCAACAAACGAAGAATCCAGCTTAGAACTTGGCGGTAACATCACCAAAAAGAGAGACGAAATCCGTTGTTGGAGTTCCCTCGCCTTCATTCCTGGAGGCAACATCGAAGGCCTTGTTCTGAGCCTCCCTAATGATCAAGGCTTGTACGCAAAGCTCCGCGACGTCAGCCCTAGGAAGAGACTTTGTGGTGGTGCTCAAGAGCTCGTCATCTTTCCCTATGACGAGTTCCCGAATACCTCCCTCTTTGTCGTTCAAACCTCCCGCCCTGATAATAGTGTAAGGAATACCCGAATCGGCCAAATACTGCTCTGCTTTCCGCTTCCATATCAAAATCTTTCCATTGCCTAAAGAGTTCAAAGGATGATTCACATTTTGACCTCCCATAGATGCGACCAAAACGATGTGCTTCACTCCCGCAGCCTTTGCAGCGTCGATCTGTGCCTTCTGTCCGTTCCAGTCCACTTCCTCGGGCGAGCCTCCCTCTGCGAAGTAAAATTCGGGACGACCTCCCTTGCTAGGATCAAAGTCGGGCTTCATCTTCGGCACTGCGCTTGTCACGATCACCAACGCATCGATACCTTCAAAAGCCGGAGTCAAGCTCTCCGGCTTGGTGATGTCACCAACAAAGACGCCATCGCCTCCCAGAGAAGCCTCCTCAGTTCTCACCAGGCCGCGAGCCACAAACTTTCCTGGCTGCTTTTTCAGTTTCTCGAAGACGATCTTGCCCGTCCTTCCTCCTGCTCCTGTCACAAGCACAGTCTGCACCGCCTCCTCGCCTGTTGACGCCATAGATGATTCTCACGATTCCTAAACTACGAAGAGAGAGAGAGACACACACAGCAGGCTGTCAGAAACTGAAAATTGGGAGAATCAATGTTCTGCACAAAATCCGAGGAGCAAACCCCGCCAAGAACCCTAGATAGAATGCAAATCAGATTTTGCTATAAAAAGAAGCGATGACAATTGTAGGGAAAGTCTCCGATGCAACGGCTTTGCACACTGCAACCGTCAAAAAGAGTATATGTCTACACCACACCTCCGGCCTAGACACCCCATTATTATGCAAAAGGCTCTTCGGCTCAGGTGAGTCTTGCCAACAAAATATTATTAGTTTCCAAAGTAATGCTCCTGTAGTAGAAACTTCTAGAACAGTCTAAAGTGTGAGGGACGGTTTAGAAAAGCGATTAGGTTTTTTATATTGACCCAAACCCAGATTGATCAGAATTTACACATATACCCGTCAGGAGGAAATAGCTGCAAGAACGGTGTAGAAGAAGCGACTGTGGCAGCTTGTGGTTCGAACATTGGCATGGACGCGTGTCTTCTTCCTTTTGCATTCCGTGTTTTGCCCGTTCGCTTTTCCTTTTCCAGAGGAAGAAGACGGTGATGACGACGGCATCACACGAGGCTTCTGTCGATTATCATTGTCTTGCTCCGCATCCCCCCCAGCCCCACTTGCAACGCACCCGCAAAACCTAAAAAGTACTGTGCGTGAGTGAACTGGGGAGGCTCATTGCAGTGTGACTCAGTTTCCGGATACGAAAAGCGAAGATATGATTCTGCTCTTCTTCTTCTTCTTCTTCAGTTCATGTCTTTGGAGGCAAGAAGTTCGCTTGCATTGTGTCAAGGATTGTTCGTCTTCGACGGAGTTCGTTTGCTTTTTCATTCTGGTTTTCGGGTCTAGTTTGCAACAACCCTGGTTGGATACACTCTGTGATTGGCAACTTGGCGCCCGCAGTTCCCATTTGGCTTTTGAGATTGCTGCAAGAGGCCACAGTTGCGTGTCGTAGTCGACCAGACTGAGCAGTGATGTCTCCACCACTGTGACCGAAGATGAGAATGACATTGGTGACTCCAACATCTGTAGTTTCTGGTTGGTTTCAACAGTCCATGCCTCTTCAATTCTTTTCAGACTATCAAAGGGAGACAGTCTTTTTGCAAGGATGAAGATTTGATCCTTCACCGTTGTATTCCAGTTTTGAAAGTCACAAGACCGACCATAAAGTGTGGATCACAGACAGCATATGCACTAGGGTGTTCTAAGGAGAGAATCTGGAAGTCTGGGCAATCAATTCTATAAAGGTAAGCCCTCATTTGTTTCAAGGAAAACTCTCCGATGAAGTTGTTCCCTTGCACTGGTCCAGGATCCTGTCACATATGTCAACACTTTCTCCATCTCAACTGGATTGCATTTATTGGCAGACTAGGAAAGGAAAAGCTTAGGATCACTCTCTCTTCCTAACTATGTCCTCCAAGTGAACCAAGTTGTGCTTCTCCATGTTGTAGTCACGGTACGACCTTCATATAAGCTTTCCCAGCTTTTGACCTAGAATACACATGAGTCCAGATTGCACTCTAAATTCCACAAAGATCTAGAAACCTTGGTAGAAGGCAGAAGGTAAGAAGTGTGTTCTGAATATGAATGTTCTTTTTGGCCAAAATCTTTTTGGTCATACAAACACAGTTTTTGTATCAATGCCAGAGGCAGGAAGAGTGGTACTGATATGGGTTGATCATGAAGATAGGAATCTAAATCTTTGTGTCTGTTGTCAGTAGTTAAGGGTTTAAAAATAGCAAGTCTGCTAACCTCAGGGATGCAGATTTACATCCTTAAATGCCTGATTCTCCTTTCATTGTCATTTGAGTCATGTCTTAGATGCTTGCCTTGCTGCAGGAACAAACTGTATGCAAGCAGTTTCTGGAAAGGATAGTGGTTGCGCACTCCTGTTAATGGGCCAAAAACTTAACTGTGTCTTAGCTTCCCACAGCAAAGTATTATGGAACTTTGTTGATGTGAGTGAGGGGTAGTGATTCCATGAAACAGTTTTTTTTTTTTCCATGGTCCATATCAGTCAATACTGCACTGATGAATGGCCACCAGATTTAATTTACTAAGGTACTATCCTCCTGCAGAACAGCTCTTTGGATAATTAAGTTCATGAATTGAGTTCTAAGAATTCATTCGAAGAACTTAGAAGTGCAATTTTTTTTCAAGACTGATTGTTTTCACAGCTTTTCCATGAAGCATTAGGACTACCAGGGGATGCTATGGTAGCTGGTAATTACCATACATGTTGCCATTGAAGGTCACTGTACGACTGTTACTGTTGTGCAGATTGCTCCTCAGGTTTTTCTATGTTGTTCTTAGGGCCTCCTCTTTTTCCTGTTTGCTTGCTTATGTTCTGATGCATTGAAATGTTTTTATTTATCTATGCTGCTTGAGTGCCAGCCAACATTGTTACTGAGTCTTCCCATTGCTTCCAGAAATTCATCAGAAACTCAGGGACACGAACATTTTGTAAAACTGTTTGCCCAAATGTTTTAGTAGATTATTCTATACTTATCTACACCCACCATAGGGTGCTGATGAAGTCAGTGGAACTAATGGCAGCTAGTCACAGCCATTCATGACCAAGACATCTTTGTGATTCGACATTAACAAAGCAAGGATGTCACTCATCCTTGTCATGTGTGTTCTGGTTTTGCAGGAACTGAAAGAATGCTTACCTTACAATGTTTCTTTGAACAGTTCTCTGTAATCACATAGATATGTTGCATCTGAATCTCACATAGTCATCTCTCATTTCTTTCAGGTTGACTTGATTTGTAAGTATAATGTCCTCAAGTCTTCTGAACATATCTAAATTTCATTGCAAGAGTGTTCTGCATAATTAGTTTGAAACCTTTGTCCTCATCCAAACATCCTTACAAAGCTTTCAGCATTGTCTGTCTCTTCTCTTCATCTCTCCTTGTTTGGTTTTTTTTTTGCTGCAGATCATTATATGCTTGTCTACACCCAATCTTGAGAGCTATGAACAGAGTGGGGGAGAAACTGCAGCTAGTCCCTGTGATTCATGATAGAGGTGATGGTCTGAAACTTTGTGAGTGACACAACCATATTCATTCTTGATATGTTTGTTTTTGGTTCACAGCAGTTACCTTTGTCATTTTTCTTCCTCTTGGTGTTCCCATCCTTTATGGTTTCCATTGTGATTTTTGTCTGTTTCATGTCATCATGGTTGAGTCTTACCATTACTGCCAGAGTAATGCCATAAACTTAGTATGTTGACTAATGTCTGACATTGGCCTTCACCTACAGCTGGGAGCTGATGAATTCTGTGGGGATGTTATGATAACTGGTTACTACCATATTGTTACTGTTGAAACTCACCAAACACGTGATACTGCCATCATGTTCACAATGCTCCTCAGTTTCTTTCTATGTTTTTAGCATTTGGGTCTCCCCTTTTTCCTGCTTGCTGACATACTGTTGCATCTGAAAACTCTCCAACATTATCATTGGGTCATCTCTCAATTTTATTAAAGTTGAAAATCACAAGTATGTAGAAGTTATCAATGCTTTTGAAGACATTTCAAGTCATGGTGAAAGCATTCTGTTTGTGTTTGGAATGGGCTTTCCTGGGCTGATAATTGTTTGTAGAATGATGTGACAGTGAAGAGTTGGAAACTTTAAACAGAGTTCTACCAGTCTAGCATGGAGGCAGTTGCCCCAAGAGTTAAAGAACCTGACTTAGTCTCACTCGTCAGCTAGTATGCACCATTCTTTTTCTGGCAGCAAATAACTTGCAATTGGGTGTTCTTCTGAATTAAATTCAGAATCTGTTCTTTCCAGAAGGTAGGTGATGACACAGTTTTATGGATTAGTGCATTTTCAAGCTCCATAACTTGGAACTTCTTGACTTTGGACCTTTTCTTCATTGTTTCTTTCATTTCCATTATATGCACTTGGTCTTGAAGGTATGAAACTCAAAACTGTTCCTTGAAGTCAGAGTTCATGTAGTCATGCATGTGTGTGTCTCAATGGTCAATACAGGTTGCATAATGTTCCTGTACCTTTTCTGTCCATGTTGCCATGTTTTGCAGCTACATGGTTCTTTGTTGTCATGTTTGGTGTCAGTATTTAGAAATCTATAACAGGCAGCATGGAGTAACAGATGGTGTTTGAACTCTTTTAAGAAAACTCTGCAGGCCTTTTCCCTGTTGCACTTGTCATAGCCTTTGTCAAGAAACTAAACATTGAATACCATACCCTAAATTTCAAGCCTGAAAATTTGTACCATTGACAGTATGCACATGCATTTCAAATTTTTCCTTGCTCCTGGCATATTGGGAGACATGCCTCAGATTGGATGGAGGTTCATTGACGATATTGATGATGTTTAAGTTTTTTTTTCACATTGAGTAATTGAAAGTGATCTGAAACCACCCATGATTTAACCTTTAAGAATCGCAACTGATCCACAATCCACCAGTAATGCTTCAACAAAAAGTCCCCTGAGAAGACTAGTGAACCAATGTACTTGAAGATAGCTCTCTTGTTTACATGAAACCTCAATTTCTTAGTAATTGGTACTTTCAGTTGTTTCTGCTCTGCCAGGCCTTTTCATCCTTGCAACCCTAACACACCTCCATCTCTTTGCCCTTCTCTATTTTGTAAGAGTGCTGATGAAAAATGAGAGATTGGACACCCTCCCCCAAATTTAGCTTTGGATCTGACCTCCTAGCTCATCAATTTCCCAAACCCTGATGGTTTAAGATAGAGAATTAGAGAAGTCACTCCCCATAGCATACATCATTAGGCAGTAACCATCTCATGCTTGAAACAATTGTTCCCTAGTCCATACAAACTCTTTTGAAGGTTTCTTATATGTGGGCACTGGCTTCTTAGTTCGTAAACATCAATCCCAATACTTTCTTTCAATCTTTGAGGTGCTTGAACTTCATAGCACAATTGGGACTAGGAGTGCATCCTGGTTTAGCTCTACCCACCACCCCTGTATGTGGCCTCTTTCCATATGTATGGAAACCCAAATTTGAAACTACCTGTTTAGGGGTTGACAAGTAGAATCCACTACCCATTGCCAAGAACTCTTCACTAGCTGGTGTACAAGGCATTCAGTCTGAAGCCAAAACCTTTTATATAAGGGACTTGTATGGCATACTGTAATGGTTTGGCAGCTTCAACACCAATTATATTGTTTGAAGAAATGTTAAAATTTTCAAAATTCATTTTTTCAAAGAAATTTTTTTGGTGACAGAAAATAAACACCCTTTTCAAATATTCTGTAATATTCCATTTTCAACATGGAATGTTAAAATTAATTAATTTTTGGATAAACATGTGTTGAAGCCCTGTACTACTTGATTAGTGCAGCTCCATGGGACTTCATGGTATCACAGCATTGACAAGCTCCAAAACATTCATTTACCCAATTGAGATTGTCATCAACACCTTGGGCCTTGGCCAAACCGGCACCACAAGACGCTAAATAACCACCCCCACCCCCATCAAGCTCTGTCCACCCGCACTGGTACCATGATGTAAACTATATACCCCAAAATTCTTGCTTTCTGCACATGATACATATCCCCTCCAAAGACTAAAGCAGCAGGGTCCCCAAGCCCAAATTTCACATTTCCCAGGTTAAATATAGCCACTAATAGGCCTGGCTCCAGAAGCTGAAGGTACCAGCATTGGTGTTGGTTCACCCTGACCATGGTCAACTACATTGTATACAATTTCAGAATTTCTCTAGGAATGGATGCGTTAACACATCAGAGGGGTGGATGGGAGGGTGAGCAGCAGTCTTCTGTTGGCACAAAGAATTACACATAAGCAACATCCAATTCCTTCATGGCAGACATATTGGAAGAGCAACCAGCACATTTCCTCAAATGTGCCAGTGAAAAGTGCTTCAATGGCTGGGTTAGGGACTTTAAACTTTAAACTCACACCCTCTTCATTATGCAGAAAACCTGCATGCAAGTCTCAGTACTGCTGCTAATCACAGAATTCATCTCACCCAGAAATGAAAGGCACTGCAGGGATGAACCCCAAGTTGAGGCCTCTCAACTGCAGTCCCACTGTCTATTGTTGTGGGCTAGCGGGACTGTTTGATATGAGAGTGAGGAAGAAAGTGAAAAAGCCAGACAAGAAGTGAAACACCCCGACTCAGTCCACAAAATAGTCCACAATTTTGAGAGCTGACACAAAATTGCACATGGAGGTTGGGAAGATGAAACTGAAATGCATGAAGATTGCATTGAACCCCCAACCAGACCCAGTGGACACTATTACTACTTACCTACCCATTTCAAACTACCAATACTATTTACAAGGTCCTCTCAACCCACTTGTGCTCACCTACTGCCATGATAGTTACACAACTCTCACAACTTTCGCCATAACAAAGTACCCTACTCATTTTGAAAGTTACAATCTATTCACTTGCAAATAACTGTTTTCTTGTCCAGGCCTAGGTAGACATATCATATTCACATTCTATGTCTACTTAAGCCTGGCCAGTATAGTAAAGGATAACCAAGCTACTCCTACACAATTGTGTATGTTTTAGGAACCACTCTGCACCCATCCCATTTGACATGACACTGAAAATTACCTACAAGTTGTGGCTAACCTTGCTTTCTTCTAAAATGTACAGGCCATCAGGCAGGATGCAATAGATACTGTCATTTCATTTAGGCGCGTTACAATAATGGCACTCAATGCTAACTTCCTTGGGTGGTATAACTGAAGTGCCACATTTTCACATCAGTTGGGCAATTTGGCTTGGCCCCCTCAGAAGAGAGGTCATTAGGGCTTCATAATATGCCAGAGTGCTGTGACCCAAACCACAATGTTAGGTCCAAAAAATATATAATGGGTGTAAGTGCCATATTCCATTGGTACCCAAACATCCCCACATACCATTATCCTTAGCCATAAAACCTCCTAGTTAATTCAACAACAAAATGCTTAGGGGTGCCCCCAAGCTAATCACCCACATGGAGGGGGTTCATAAAAACATCTTACCCAAGGGATAAACAAATTTTGTCCCTCCCTGCCACCAATGTTTTCAACTACTATATCCTGCAGAGTTGCAATTTTTGTAGAGGTGTCCAACTTCATCTGAGTTTAGGAAGGGTGATTGCTACTTGTTGGCGACAGGCTTTTGAGGGTGGCCTGGATTGCAGGGAAGCCTGGCACCAAATGCGTTTTGGAGTACAACTTTCAGTATTTAGGGTTTTGATTAGTTCAGTTTTATCTTGGTAATCTAGGCTTTGGTTACTGAGTGACTCCAAGCATTCTCCAAAGCTTCTTTTGGTGTGTGTTTAACATGCACAACATGCAGGTGGTGGATAGACTCTGTCTGTGCTGACATAAACAGACTATAATCCACCCTCCAACCCTACCTTAACCTCATGAATAAAAAAGCATAGCCAAAACATATAGCTTCCTTTAGTTTTGGCAAATGTCAGGCCCATACCAGAACAAAACAGGCTCCCCATACTTCTTAACTTCTCTGTTGCTTTACTTT